>TARA_B110000503_G_scaffold79252_1_pt1 | contig 34167 bp, 34 predicted proteins | sample TARA_B110000503 | Tara Oceans TARA_B110000503 (sample SAMEA4397472) | marine metagenome | biome: Polar Biome; feature: [SRF] surface water layer (ENVO:00010504); material: water (ENVO:00002006), including particulate matter (ENVO:01000060) such as... | depth 5 m | reverse complement strand
CACGCCTGTCTCGACGTGTGCCCGACCAATGCATTCGTCGCGCCTAATCAGCTCGACGCGCGTAAGTGCATCTCGTATCTCACTATCGAGCTGCGCACCGCTATACCCGAAGAATTTAGGGCGGCGATGGGCAATCGGGTATTTGGCTGCGATGACTGCCAGCTGGTGTGTCCATGGAATAAGTTCACCGAGGTGTCGCCCGAGCAAGACTTCTCGCCGCGCAACAGACTCGACGCCGAATCGCTTGTAGCGCTATTTGCCTGGACCGAGGAAGAGTTTTTGGCCAACACCGAAGGCTCGCCCATTCGGCGAATTGGCTACGAGTGCTGGCTGCGTAATATCGCGGTGGGCCTGGGTAATGCCTCGTCGAACGCGGAGACAATTGCAGCGCTGACTGCGCGTGCCGACCACCCATCGGCACTGGTGCGCGAGCATGTGGAGTGGTCGCTACAGAGGCATCAGAGCCGAAGTTAGTGCTTAACTGACGATAAAGTGCTCGCGGTAATACCGCAGCTCTTCGATCGATTCGCGAATATCATCCAGCGCCTGATGCGTTGCTTTCTTACTTAGCCCACCCATAATTTCGGGCTTCCAGCGATTGGCTAGCTCTTTTAGTGTGCTTACATCGAGGTTGCGGTAGTGAAAAAACGCCTCGAGTTCGGGCATATAATTGGCCATAAAGCGGCGGTCTTGGCAGATGCTATTGCCACACAGAGGCGAGGCCTTGGGCTCGGAGTACTCGGCGAGAAACGCGAGGGTCTGGCGCGTGGCTTCGGCCTCGTCGATCTTGCTCGCTTTCACGCGCTCGATGAGCCCAGAGCGGCCGTGGTGAGTCTGGTTCCATTCGTCCATGGCGTCGAGTGCTGCGTCGCTTTGCTTGATCGCGAGCACGGGGCCTTCGGCGATAAGGTTGAGGTTTTCGTCGGTGACGATCGTCGCAATCTCGATGATGCGATCGCTCGCGGGCAACAGCCCTGTCATCTCGAGGTCAATCCAGACTAAATTCTTGGCTTTGTTCATTGTTTCACCTTTATCAAGCGTGTAAGTGTAACAAAGCCTTAGTGAGGGGAATATGCAATAATCCTGCGCATTCTCTGCATCGCACGCAATAACCTCGAGAACCCCACTTGACCAAAAGACGACTCAGTAAGCAGCAGCTCGGCCGCATCGCCAGAAACCAGGGGCGCGAGTTGGGTGATGCAGCACAAGACTCGCCCGAGGTAGCAGATGCGCGGGTGAATGGCGTGGTGATCAGCCACTTCGGCAAGCAGCTCGACATCGAGCCTCTAGACGGCAGCGACATTGTGCGCTGCCATCAGCGCGCCAACCTGCCGGCTCTTGTTACCGGCGATCGGGTGGTGTGGGAAGCGGGTGACGACGGCGTCGGCGTTATCCTTGCGCTTGGCGAGCGCCGCAGCGTGTTTGCGCGGCCGGTGTTCGGCGGCGTGGTGAAGCCTATGGCAGCCAACATCGATGTCGTGCTTGTGGTGCTCGCGCCGACGCCGATGCCACTGGCAAGCCTCATCGATCGCTATCTTGTTGCCATCGAAACCCTTGGCCTGCAGCCCATGCTGATACTCAATAAAAGCGACCTTAAAAGCCAGTGCGAAGACCCCGACCGGCTGGAGGCTATGCTCGAAATCTATCGTGGCTTGGACTACCCCGTGCTCGAAGTGTCTGCAACGACAGGCGAAGGACTCGATACCCTCGCTGAGTCATTGCAAGGCGTCACCACTGTGCTCGTCGGACAGTCTGGCGTGGGTAAGTCTTCACTCGTGAATGGGCTTGGCGTCGACGAGGCGCTTGCGGCAGTGGGTGGCCTCTCGACTGTGCACGACAAAGGCATGCACACGACGACCACGTCGCGGCTGTTCCATCTCGCCGGCTTCGACCTTATCGACTCCCCCGGCATCCGCGAGTTTGGGCTAGGCCACATAAGCCCACAGCAGGTCTTCGATGGCTTTGTTGAGCTACGCGCGCTTGCGGGCCAGTGCAAATTTCGTGACTGCGCGCATCAGGGCGAACCCGACTGTGCACTGCAGGCGGCAGTCGAGGTGGGGGACATCCACGAAGATCGTCTCTACAGTTACTTTCAGATACTCGACTCGCTTTAGCCCTTATCTTTGTCAGTTGAACTATAATGCCGCATGCCTAGTTTATTCGTTGCACTTCAGAAAATAGTCCCCCAGCATCTGCTTTCGCGGATCGTGGGCAGGGTTGCCGAAAGCGGCCGCTTCAAAAAACCTTTTATCAACTGGTTTGCCGCGCGCTATGGCGTCGACATGAGCGAGGCGCAGGAGCAAGATCTCCTCGCTTACGACAATTTCAATGCGTTTTTTACGCGCGCACTCAAGCCTAATGCGAGACCACTCGCCGACGGCATCGGTGACGCGCTGGCGATTCTTTGCCCTGCCGATGGCGCGATAAGTCAGCTTGGCGACCTTACCGAAAAAGGGCTGCTGCAAGCGAAGGGTCGTCACTACACGGCCGCCGACTTGCTCGCGAGCGAGAACGACGCCGCTGCATTCGACGGCGGCTGTTTTGCCACAGTTTATCTCTCGCCTAAAGACTATCACCGTGTACACATGCCGCTTGCGGGCAGGCTGACAAAAATGAGCTACGTGCCCGGCGACCTGTATTCGGTTAACCAGCAAACCGCCGAAGGCGTGCCCAATCTTTTCGCGCGCAACGAACGCCTCGTGTGTTTATTCGACACCGAACTCGGCCCCATGGCTGTCGTATTAGTAGGCGCGATGATTGTTGCAGGCATTGAGACTGTGTGGGCAGGGCGCGTGAGCTCCGGCCGAGATCGCAGTCAAGTGCAGGTAACAGATTACACAACCTCAGCCCCTGCGGTCGAGCTTGCAGCCGGCGCCGAACTTGGCCGTTTCTATTTGGGCTCTACCGCGATTGTTCTGTTTGGTCACGGCGCGGTCGAATTGAGCGGCGGGTTAAGTGCCGAGTCACCGGTAAGAATGGGGCAATTACTCGGACTCGCGCAACATACAAACAAGGCCGAAAATCTCGGTGAGCAGGAAACGACATGACTCAAGATGAACTGAAAGCAGCGGTCGCCAAAGCGGCGTTCGATTATGTAGAGCGCATCATCGACGATCACAGCGGTGAATTCATTCTCGGCGTTGGCACCGGCTCGACTGCGAATCTTTTCATCGCCGAACTCGAAAAAATTAAGCACAGTATTTCAGCAACCGTTGCCAGTTCCGAAGAAAGCGCGCGTCGCTTAAAAGAGATTGGCATTCCTGTAATCGATCTCAACGCCGCCGGAGTGCTGCGTGTTTATGTCGATGGCGCCGATGAAACCAATGATCATCTGCAACTGATTAAAGGCGGTGGGGCTGCGCTCACGCGCGAAAAAATAATTGCAGCAGCGTCCGAAGAGTTTGTATGCATTGCCGATGAAAGCAAGCTCGTGCCTTATCTCGGCACATTCCCGCTGCCGGTCGAAGTGATACCCATGGCGCGCAGTCACGTCGCGCGACAACTGGTTAAACTTGGTGGCGACCCTGTTTACCGCGAAGGCGTTATCACCGACAACGGCAACGTGATTCTCGATGTACACAATCTCAAGATCGACGAGCCGCGAAAACTCGAAGCCGCGATCAATCAAATCGTTGGCGTTGTTGCCAACGGCTTGTTCGCCGAGCGCGCAGCCAATGTTTTACTGCTCAGCACACACGACGGCGTCAAGACGCTCATTGCCAAGTAGAATTTGGTAGAGTTTGCCGGCGGTTGACAGCGCGATAGACGAAAAAAAACCACCTGCCTCATAGCTTGCGCTATAAGGGGTGGTTCTTTTTATCGCGGGTTACCGCGTATCGTCTCTATCTTATCTGTCTGTCGCGCTGTCGCTCACACAGGTAAAGTATCAGAGACTAGAGTGGAGTGACGTTTTCCGCCTGAGGGCCTTTCTGCCCCTGGGTCACTTCCATGGTTACTTTCTGGCCTTCCTGGAGAGAGCGCCGCCCCGAGCCATTGATGGCGCTGAAATGTACGAATACATCTTTGCCGCCTTCTTGCTCGATAAAGCCGAAACCCTTCTCGTCGTTAAACCACTTTACTGTACCCTCAACTGTCTCTGACATAATCTTCTCGTGCTCAAAAAATTTAAAGTTGTAGAATTTGAACTAGTTCAAATTCCTCGGCCAAAAAATGGTCGAATTCGCATAGTACGCATTCTGCAGAATAGATGGAAACAAAATATGTCGCAAATTGTAGCGAGTTATTGACCCCGCTAAGCGAAGGGAATTAGGAAAACTTCTCGGTTTATAAAGGCTACTGAAACCTTTTATGAATCACCGCTGCACAGATACAACATATTGTGTGTGTGACTCAAAAAAATCGCTACTTGTAGACGTCTTCACCGCTTGTCGCCCGATCGTCATTTCTGCGCGCTTGTTCCGCAGTCTACGCTTTAGGTTGCAGTAGAGTAGACCGACTTGTGAAGAAATTTATTCAGACAAAAAGTAAAACGCAAAAATTAAATAAGTTTGCCAGGGTTCAGAATGTTGGCGGGGTCGAAAATCGCCTTAATCGCGCGCATCGCTGCTATCTCGGCCTCTGACCTAGAATAGTGCAAATAAGGCTTCTTGAGTAAGCCAACGCCATGCTCTGCCGAAATACTGCCGCCGTGTCGCTGAACAATCTCGAAAACCCAGTCTGACACCTCGGCGCACTTTTCGAAAAACGACTCGGGTGCTAAATTCGCAGGTTTTAGAATGTTTAAATGCACATTGCCGTCACCAATATGACCAAACCAAATGATCTCGAAATCGGGATACGCTTTGCCAATCAGTTCATCGACCTCGGCTAAAAACTCAGGCACTTTTGACACGCGCACTGAAATGTCATTTTTATACGGGGTGAACTGCGAGATCGTCTCGGAGATGTCTTCACGCAGCCGCCATAAATTCTTCGCCTGCGTTAAATTTTGACTCACTGTTCCGTCTATCACCCAGCCTGACTCGAGACAGTGCTCGAACACTTCCATCGCTGTATCGAGGTCGGTGTCGGACTGATTCTCAAATTCGACCAGCGCATAAAAATTGGTTGCGCTCTCGAAAGGGCGTTGCAAGCCCTTCTCTGCCATCACATGCACGAGCGCCTTCTCTGAGAAAAACTCAAACGCGGTCAGTGGTAAGTTTGCCTGACATGCTTGTAACACTGGCATTGTTGCCGCCATATTTTCGACGCCAAGCAGCATCACCGTAGGATCTTTAGGCGGGCTCGTGAGGTTCATCGTCAGTTCGACAATAAAGCCAAGCGTGCCCTCGGAGCCAATAAACAGATGACGGAAATCGTAGCCTGTGTTGTTCTTCGCTAAGCCTTGGTTAAAGCTCAGCACCTCGCCGTTGCCGGTGACCACTTTCATACCCGCTACCCAGCTTCGGGTCATGCCATAGCGAATCACTTTGATGCCGCCCGCGTTCGTCGCCACGTTGCCACCAAGCTGGCTCGATCCTGACGACGCAAAATCGACCGGATAGTGCAAACCCTCGGCTTCGGCAAACTGCTGCAGCTGCTCTGTAACAACGCCTGGCTCGCAGACGACGAGCCGATCGGATGCGTCAAAGTCGAGTATTTTATTCATGCGATCAAATGCGACTACGACCTCACCAGAGTGTGCCATCGCGCCGCCGCTCAAGCCCGTGCGGCCACCAGAGGGGACCAGCGGCACTTCCATACGCTTTGCAAATTTAACAAGCGCGACCACTTCGTCGGTGTCGGAGGGCAGCACAATCGCAACGGGCGATGGCTTATAGACTCGGGTCCAGTCTTTGCCATAGGTGTCGAGGTCGGCGGGAGAGGTCTTGAGGCCAGCGTCTCCAACTAGGTCGTGGAGGGCTTCGAGAAGTTCAGCTTTGGTGCATTTCATCGTGGTTTCCTGAAGGCCGCGCCGCATACAGTCACGCACCGCGCCTACTAACTGTTCTACACTCTACTCGCGGCGATGACTGTTGGATGACAATAGATGACAATAGACGCGCAAGTGAGGATACTGCTTCGAGCAATATGTTACCATGCGTGCGATTTTTGGGCATCGTCCCCAGCCTGCCGGCACCGCGAAAAAGGAACTCATACCTCATGCAATCAACCTCGCTCGATAAGCGCAAGATCAAATTTCTCCTCCTCGAGGCCGTTCACGAAAGCGCTGTTGAGGCACTGAGAAACGAAGGCTATGAGAACATCGAATACCTCAAAACGTCGCTGAGCGAAGACGAGCTAGTCGAGAAGATTAAAGACGTCCATTTCGTCGGTCTGCGCTCGCGTACACAGCTCACCGAGCGGGTGTTTGCCGCGGCGAAAAAACTGCAAGCGGTCGGCTGTTTCTGTATCGGCACAAATCAGGTTGATCTCAACGCCGCCTTGATTCGCGGCATTCCCGTATTCAATGCCCCTTATTCCAATACCCGCAGCGTCGCTGAGTTGGTCATCGGCCAGTCGATCTTATTACTGCGCCGCGTGCCCGAAAAGAGTGCGCTGCTGCATCGGGGCGAATGGCAAAAAACTGCTACCGGCTCATTCGAGACTCGCGGTAAAAAACTCGGCATCGTGGGCTATGGCAATATCGGCTCGCAGCTCAGCGTGCTCGCCGAATCGATGGGCATGAAAGTATTCCTATTCGACGTCGTAACCAAGCTACCGCTCGGCAACGCCACTCAGCTTAACTCGTTGCAAGAATTAATGAGCACCTGCGATATCGTCACCCTGCACGTGCCCGAGACGCCGGACACCAAAGACATGATCGGCGCCGAACAGCTTGGCTGGATGCAGCCCAACGCAATCTTTATTAACGCCTCGCGTGGCACCGTCGTCGACATCGACGCACTCGCCGCCGCCCTGCGCGAAAAGCGCCTAGCTGGCGCCGCTATCGACGTCTTTCCTGTTGAGCCCAAGTCTAACGACGAAGAATTTGTCTCGCCTCTACGAGAGTTCGACAACTGCATCCTCACGCCCCATGTCGGCGGCAGCACGATGGAAGCACAGCGCAATATCGGCATCGAGGTCAGCGAGAAGCTGGTTCGTTATAGCGACAACGGCTCGAGCTTCGCCTCCGTAAACTTCCCCGAAGTGTCGCTTCCCGCGCACCCCGGCAAACACCGCCTGCTGCACATCCACGAGAACGTGCCCGGCGTGCTGAGCCAGATCAACAGCATCTTCTCCGAAAACGACATCAACATCAGTTCGCAGTATCTGCAAACCAACGACAAAGTGGGCTATGTCGTCATGGACGTAGACGTGGACGCAAGCGAGCTGGCACTTGCACGGCTCAACGAAGTAAATGGGACGATCAAGTCCCGCGTGCTTTTTTAAGGGGTCTGACCCCTTAAAAAAGACCCCTTAAAAGGAGCAACACCATGACGCAGATAATTATTGCCACTCTGGCACTCACGTTGGTGCATATCTGGTTCGTACCAGCGTTTTTTAACCGTGTTCACTTAAAGTATTTGTTGGGGTCGCGGGACGAAGAGCTAGAGCTGAGCGTCGGCGCGGCTCGGGCAGGGCGCGCGGCGACCAATTTTCAAGAAAGCCTCGTGCCGTTTTTGGCGATGTGTTTGCTTGCAATGATAAACGGCGCCGACCTGCTGGTGCTCGCACAGGTTTGGCTTGGGCTTAGGGTGGTTTATCTGGTGTGTTACGTAGGGGGCATCAACCCCGCGCGTTCTTTTGTCTGGGTTGCGTCACTGGTGGTGCTGGTTTTGATGGCTGTGCGGCTTCTGTAGCTTACCGTCACGGGCATCTTAACCACCCGTGACAATCGCAACCACCTATAAGCCGTATTTATCAGCCATCTCTTCAAGGCTGTAAACCTTGCCAATATTCGACACCTGACCCGCACAGCCGAATGCCTCGAGGCGGTCCTTCACGATGCCTTTCATTGCAGTCATGGTGGGGATTAAGAATTTGCGCGGATCAAACTCGCTCGGATTTTCGGCGAGAAACTTGCGTGCGGCGCCGGTCGAGGCTAGGCGCAGGTCGGTGTCGATGTTTACCTTGCGCACGCCGTGACGAATGCCTTCTTGAATTTCTGACACGGGAACGCCGTAGGTCTCGGGAATCTCTCCGCCGAACTCATTAATAATCGCTAGCCATTCCTGCGGCACCGACGATGAGCCATGCATAACGAGGTGCGTGTTCGGAATCTTGGCGTGAATTTCTTTGATGCGGCTAATCGCGAGAATGTCGCCGGTAGGCGGGCGGCTGAATTTATAAGCACCGTGGCTTGTGCCTACCGCGATGGCGAGAGCGTCGACGCCGGTCGCATTAACGAAGTCTTCGGCTTCCTGCGGGTCGGTTAGCATCTGCTCCATCGACAAAACACCTTCGGCGCCAATGCCGTCTTCTTCGCCGGCCATGCCGGTTTCGAGCGAGCCTAGGCAGCCGATTTCGCCTTCGACCGAAACACCGCAGGCGTGGGCCATGGCAACGGCGGTTTTGGTTACAGCGACGTTATAGTCGAAGTCCATCGGGGTCTTGCCGTCTTCGCCAAGTGAGCCGTCCATCATGACAGACGAAAACCCGAGTTGGATCGAGCGCTGACAAACGGCAGCCGAGACGCCGTGATCTTGGTGCATAACAATCGGTATGTGAGGGAACTCTTCAATCGCCGCCTGAATCAAATGCTTGAGGAAGTTAGAGCCGGCATACTTGCGCGCGCCTGCGGAGGCTTGCAGGATAACGGGGCTGTTGGCCTCGTCTGCGGCTTCCATAATCGCGCGTATCTGCTCGAGGTTATTTACATTAAACGCCGGCACGCCGTAGCCATTCTCGGCTGCGTGATCGAGTAGTTGTCGTAAGCTAATAAGTGCCATGTCTGTGTCCTCTACTGTCTGAATTCTAGACGAATAATTATTCTGAGCTAGCCGCACGTTGCAGCAAAATGTCTACCGCGGGTAATACTTCGCCCTGAACGTATTCTAAAAATGCGCCGCCGCCTGTTGAAATATACGAGATTGATTTGGTCACTCCGAAGGTGTCGATCGCGGCAATGGTTTCGCCGCCGCCTGCGATCGAGAAGCCTGCGTTCGCTGCGACCGCTTTTGCGATTGCCTCGGTGCCATGGGCAAACTGCGGGATCTCGAACACACCCACTGGGCCATTCCAGATAATTGTTTTCATTGCGGCGATGGTGTCCGCAAACATTGCAGCCGTCTGCGGGCCGATATCCAAAATCATATCGTCGTCGCTAATCTCTGCAACGAGTTTTGTCGTTGCCGCCGCCTCTGCGCTAAATTCTTTTGCGACCACCACATCGATCGGCAATGGTATCGATGTGTGCGCCATTAACTCTTTGGCAAGTGGAATGAGGTCTGTCTCGCACAGGCTTTTACCAACATTAATCCCGCTGGCAGCGAGGAACGTATTGGCGATTCCACCGCCCACAATTAGGTGATCGACTTTGGTGGCAAGGCTTTTCAATACTTCGAGTTTGCTCGACACTTTTGCGCCGCCGACTATTGCCAGCATGGGCCGCTCGGGTGCATGCAATGATTTTTGCAGGGCGTCGAGTTCGCCAGCGAGTAGTGGGCCTGCGCAAGCGATGGGCGCAAACTTTGCCACGCCGTGGGTGCTTGCCTGCGCCCGGTGGGCGGTGCCAAAAGCGTCCATCACAAACACGTCGCACAGGGCTGCGTAGCGCTTGGCCAGCGCGTCGTCGTTCTTACCTTCACCGATATTCATGCGCACGTTTTCTAACAGCGTCACGCTCGCGGCATTTTGTTGATTAGGCGCGTCATTCCCTAAGGCACTGTTGTCGAGCGCACTATTATCAAGAACGACTGGCGAGCCAAGCAGTGTGCTTAAGTGTGTCGCCACTGGGGCAAGAGAGAATTCTTGTTGGTCCGACGCAGGGAAGCCCTCTTGTGGGCGACCTAGATGCGACATAACGATTACCTGTGCGCCTAGTTCCAGCGCGAGTTTAATCGTTGGCAATGCCGCGCGTATGCGCGTGTCGTTGCCTACAACGCCGTCTTTCACCGGTACATTGAGGTCTTCGCGTATAAGCACGCGCTTACCGGCTAACGACAAGCTTTCCATACGGTGGAAATTCATTCTCTTTCTTTTCCTTTTTTCTACTCTATTCTTTTTCGCGGCGATGAATAAACTGAGCAACGTCGAGCATGCGATTTGCGTAGGCCCACTCGTTGTCGAACCACACTAAAAGCTTAACGAGGCGAGTACCCGCGACGAGCGTCTGATTAAGATCAACTACGGCAGAGCGCGGGTCGTGATTAAAGTCGGTCGAGGCGAGCGGCTCTAGCGTGTAGCCCAAAATGTTTGGCGGCAGGCTATCGCTAGCGGCAACTAACGCGGCGTTCACCGAGTCGACCGTGGCGTCCAAGTTTAGCGTCAGCGTAAGATCCATCGCCGAGACGTTTACCGTGGGTACGCGAATCGCCTGCGCCTGAAGTCTGCCGTTTAAGTTTGGCAGAATACGTTCGATGCCTTTGGCGAGCGCTGTGTCTACCGGAATAATCGATTGCATCGCACTGCGTGTTTTGCGCAGGTCTTGATGATGATAGCTGTCGATAACCGGTTGGTCATTCATCGCCGAGTGAATCGTGGTGATGACTCCGTGGTCGATTCCAAACACCTCATCGATCGCTTTTAGCACCGGTACAATACAATTAGTTGTGCACGAGGCGTTCGAGATTATGGTGGCGTCATGCGCGAGCGTCTCATGATTTATCCCATACACGAGAGTCGCGTCAACATCGCTGTCGGCGGGCTGCGAAAACAGGACGCGTTTCGCGCCGTTAGCGAGATGAATCTGTGCGGTCTCGCGATCGGTAAACGCACCGCTGCATTCCATCACAAGATCAATCTCGAGATCATTCCATCTGAGGTTGGCTACATCGGCCTGCTGCGAGACGCGAATGGCATCGCCGCTCACTATCAGTTCACCGTCGCCCTGTTCAACCTCGCCAAGAAAACGGCCGTGCGTGCTGTCGTAGCGGGTGAGATGCGCAAGGTTACCGATATCCGCAAGATCATTGATCGCCACGATGCGCAGGTCGGCGTAATTTGTCGACTCGTAAAATGCGCGGAGTACGCAGCGGCCAATGCGACCGTAGCCGTTAATAGCGATCTTGTAGCTCATTCGGTTTCCTAGCGATTAAGGCTTAAAGCATCGACACAACAGTGTTGGCAACATTCTCAGCGCTAAAGCCAAAGTGTTCCATTAACTCGCCGCCCGGAGCCGACTCGCCAAAGGTTTGCATGCCAATAACTTTGCCGTCGAGACCGACAAACTTCGCCCAATACTCAGAGCCCGCCGCTTCGACTGCGAGGCGCTTGCGCACCGCGTTAGGAATAACTTCTTCTTGATACGCGGGATCTTGCGACTCAAAAACATCGACACTGGGCATAGAGACTAAACGAACTTTTTCGCCGTCGGCATTCATTGCCGTTACCGCATTAAAACAAATTCCAACCTCGGAGCCGGTTGCGATAACGATTGCGTCGGGTGTGCCTTCGCAGTCTAGAAGCACGTAGCCGCCACGCGCCACATTCGCGAGCTGGTCGTCATTGCGCGCCTGATGCGGAAGTCCTTGGCGTGAGAACACGAGCGAGGTAGGTCCGACGCTGCGCTCGATTGCTGCTTTCCAGGCGACCGCCGATTCGACGCTGTCGCAAGGCCGCCAAACCGACATATTAGGCGTGGTACGAAGGTTCGCGAGCTGCTCAATAGGCTGATGCGTAGGGCCGTCTTCGCCCTGACCAATCGAGTCGTGTGTGTAAACGAAAATGCTTTGCTGCTGCATGAGCGCCGCCATGCGGACCGCGTTGCGTGCGTATTCCATAAAGATAAGGAAGGTTGCGGTATAAGGTACAAAACCGCCGTGCAATGCGATGCCGGAGGCGATAGCGGACATGCCGAATTCGCGCACTCCGTAATAGATATAATTGCCGTCTGCTTTGTCAGAAATTGGCGTACTTCCTGACCAATTGGTCAAGTTAGAGCCGGTAAGGTCGGCAGAGCCGCCAATCAGTTCTGGCAACAACGATCCGTAGGCCTCGAGACAGTTTTGCGAAGCTTTGCGGCTCGCGATGTTCTCGGGGTTGGCCTGCAGGTGGCGAATATACTCGTCGGCCTTCTCTTTGAAGTAGCCGGGCAGCTGGCCCTTTAAGCGGCGGATAAGTTCCATCGCAAGCTCGGGGTATTCTTCTTCGTAGCCCACGAGCAATTCTTTCCACGCGGTTTCGGCGCCGAAGCCTTTCTCGGTGCAGTCCCAGGCGTTTTTGATGTCTTCGGGAATAATGAATTCACTGTGTGGCCAATCGAGCGCCGCGCGCGTCGCCGCGATCTCCTCGGTTCCCAATGGCGCGCCGTGCGTTGCCGCCGTGCCCTGTTTGTTGGGCGAGCCGAAGCCGATAATGGTTTTGCATTTGATCAGCGTAGGGCGCGTAGCGTCGGCTTTGGCTTCGATTACGGCTGAGTTAATCGCATCCGAGTCGTGGCCGTCTACAGCCAGTACCTGCCAGTCGTAGGCGTCGAAGCGCTTCGCGGTGTCGTCGCTAAACCAATCTGCAACCTCGCCATCGATAGAAATGCCGTTGTCGTCATAGAACACGATGAGTTTGCCCAGTTTGAGGGTGCCTGCGAGCGAGCAAACCTCGTGCGAGATGCCCTCCATGAGGCAGCCGTCGCCGGCGAACACGTAGGTGTGGTGGTCGACCACGTCGAAACCTGGGCGGTTAAACTGCGCGCCGAGGGTTTTTTCGGCGATCGCCATGCCAACCGCGTTAGCGAGGCCTTGGCCGAGTGGGCCAGTTGTCGTCTCGACGCCCGGCGTGTAGCCGTATTCTGGGTGGCCAGGGGTCTTCGAATCCATCTGCCGGAACTGTTTGATGTCCTCGATAGACACGTCATAACCGGTGAGGTGCAGTAGTGAGTAGATGAGCATCGAGCCATGGCCGTTAGAAAGCACAAAACGGTCTCTATTCAACCACTTAGGATTGCTTGGACTGTGGCTTAGGTGGTCTTTCCATAACACCTCCGCGATGTCTGCCATGCCCATCGGCGCGCCGGGATGGCCTGAGTTCGCCTTTTGGACGGCATCCATACTCAGCGCGCGGATTGCATTAGCGCATTGCTTGCGTGAAACAGCGGATTCCGCCATGGGTGAGGCTCCTTAGGTGTTCTGTAAAAAATGAAGACGCGCATTTTCTCGCACCTGCCCGCAATATGCTACTCGCCATATGGAAATCTATATCAAATAATTTTGATATAGATTTGTAATGCGCCTCAGATGTTGTTAAATTGCGCGAAATTAAAAGAGACAGCTCACTTTTCTAACGAGGATAAGCGTTTGACGGCGGTTGCAGCGACTCATACCGAGCCTTTTTTGCTCGACGCGGACCACACTCTGCCTGCGCAGCGTTTGGCACAGCTGCACAAGGCGCTGGCCGACACGCTTCGGCTGCAGATTCTGCGGTTGCTCAGAAACGAGTCCTTTGGGGTGCTTGAGCTCTGCCGCTTGGTCGACATTCGCCAGTCGGCGCTAAGCCACCATTTAAAAGTGCTTGCGAAGGCTGAACTGGTCGCAACGCGGCGCGAGGGCAACTCGATCTTTTACCGTCGCGCCTTTATTACCGACGATGATGCGCTTGCCGATCTGAAGCGGGCCGCGTTCGACACTGTCGATACGCTTGAGATTCCGCGCGAGCAGGCAATGCAGCTCGAACAGCTGCAGCAGGAGCGTTCGGAGCTGTCGCTGAGTTTTTTTGAGAAAAACGCCGACCGCTTTTCAGAGAACCAAGGGCTGATCGTTGAGCGAGAGCACTATGACAGCAGCCTAATCGACGTAGTCGAAGGGCTTGGCCTGCCTGCGGATGCGAGTGTGTTGGAAATAGGGCCGGGCGAGGGGCGGCTGCTTGTCGAACTCGCGCGCCGTTTTGCGGCGGTCACCGCGGTAGATAATTCGAAGGACATGCTCGACCTGTCGCGCGCTGCAATCGCCGCCGATGGCTTAAGCAATGTTGAGTTTTTATTAGGCGAGACGGCTAACGCGCGCGAGACATTGAGCGGCGCCGCCGACCTCGTCGTGTTCGATATGGTCCTGCACCACATCGCCACACCCGCCGCGACCTTTAAAGATGTTGCGGCACTGTTAAAAGAAGACGGGCTCTTACTTGTAATAGAGCTCTGCAGCCACGACCAAGATTGGGTGCGCAGTTCCTGCGGCGATTTGTGGTTGGGCTTCGACGAAAGCGAATTAGACCAATGGGCAGCAATGAGTGGGCTACGATTCGAACAAGGATCTAATCTCGCACTGCGTAACGGATTTCAGATACAGATGCGCGTGTTTAAAAAGCACGCGAATTAATACCAAGGAGTTAGCATGAGCGAGATAAACCTCTTTACGTCCGAATCGGTTTCCGAAGGACACCCTGACAAAATGGCGGACCAGATTTCCGACGCCATCCTCGACGCCTTGCTAAAGGAAGACCCGCGCTCACGCGTTGCGTGCGAGACGCTGATTAAAACCGGCATGGTTTTAGTCGCCGGCGAAATAACCACCGAAGCCTATGTCGACATCGAAGACATCGTGCGCGGCGTGGTAAATGACATCGGCTACAACAACGCCGACAGCGGTTTCGACGGCCACACGTGTGCCGTGATCAACGCTATCGGCAAACAATCGCCCGATATTTCTCAAGGCGTAGATGACTCCCATGATCACGAGCAAGGTGCTGGCGACCAAGGACTTATGTTTGGCTATGCGAGCAATGAAACCGATGTACTGATGCCCGCCCCGATTACCTATGCGCATCGGTTGGTAAAAAGGCAGTCTGAGGTGCGCAAAAATGGCACGCTACCTTGGCTCGAGCCAGATGCGAAAAGCCAGCTCACCTTTCGCTACATAGATAACAAGCCGGTGTCTATTGACGCGGTGGTGCTGTCGACACAGCATAAAGACTCGGTATCTAACGAAGACTTACGCGAGGGCGTGTTCGAAGAAATTATCAAGCCGGTACTTCCAGAAGAATGGATAACCAAAGAGACAAAGATATTCATTAATCCAACCGGCCGTTTCGTTATCGGTGGACCTGTTGGCGACTGTGGCCTCACTGGCCGCAAGATTATCGTCGATACCTACGGCGGCATGGCCCGCCACGGCGGCGGCGCGTTCTCGGGCAAGGACCCATCGAAAGTCGATCGCTCAGCAGCTTATGTTGCGCGCTATGTAGCAAAAAATATTGTCGCCGCAGGTATCGCAGAGCGCTGCGAGATTCAGCTGTCATACGCGATTGGTGTTGCCGAGCCGACATCGATAAGCGTCGAGACTTTCGGCACTGGAAAAATTTCGAACACGGAAATCGTCCGGATAATTCGTGAACACTTCGAGCTACGACCTAAGGGTTTAATAAAAATGCTTGATCTCATTAAACCGATCTACCGCGACACGGCAGCCTACGGCCACTTCGGTCGCGAAGACCTAGAGTTAAGCTGGGAGAAAACCGATAAAGCAGTCGCACTAAAAGCGGCCGCAGGAATTTAATCTAACAAGCCATCGAATTAACGCGCTTTCGCGTAATTAACAATCAAATCAAATCAAATCGAACAGAGTATACGGAGCAACACATGAGCACAGCAGCAGCAACACCAATCAACGACGTAGCAAAGAATGACTACAAAGTAGCAGACATTTCACTCGCCGATTTTGGTCGTCGTGAAATCACACTCGCCGAAGCAGAGATGCCGGCGCTGATGACACTGCGGAAAAAATACGCCGCAGAGCGTCCACTCGCCGGCGCAAAAATCATCGGCTGCATCCACATGACAGTACAAACCGCCGTGCTGATCGAAACGCTCGTTGAGCTTGGCGCCGAAGTACGCTGGTCTTCTTGCAACATCTTCTCGACACAGGACCACGCCGCTGCGTGTATCGCCGCTTCGGGCATTGCTGTTTATGCGTGGAAGGGTCAGTCGAACGAAGAAGGCGAGTGGTGTATCGAGCAAACAATTCTCAAAGACGGCACGCCATGGGATTGCAACATGATATTGGACGACGGCGGTGACCTTACCGGCATGATCCATAACAAATACCCACAGATGCTCGCAAAGATTCACGGCATCACCGAAGAAACGACTACGGGCGTTCACCGTCTATTAGAAATGATGGAAGCGGGCGAATTGAAAGTGCCTGCCATTAATGTCAACGACTCGGTAACTAAGTCTAAGAACGACAATAAATACGGCTGTCGTCACAGCTTGAACGACGGTATTAAGCGCGGCACAGACATGCTGCTTTCAGGCAAGAAAGCACTCGTTATCGGCTACGGCGATGTCGGCAAAGGTTCAGTACAAAGCCTAAGCCAAGAAGGCATGATCGTGAAGGTTGCTGAGATCGATCCTATCTGCGCGATGCAGGCGTGCATGGACGGCTACGAAGTTGTTTCGCCTTACATCGATGGCGTCAACACACGCAGCGCCGAAGGCATCGACACCGCACTGCTGTCGAAGATGGACTTAATCGTCACTACGACCGGCAATGTAAACGTGTGTGACAAGTTTATGCTCGCAGCGGCCAAAGCTGGATCGGTTATCTGCAATATCGGCCACTTCGATAACGAAATCGACACACAGTACATGCGAGACAACTGGCAGTGGGAAGAAGTGAAGCCACAGGTTCACAAGATCTTCCGCAGCGGCGCCGAGAACAAAGACGATTATTTGATTCTGTTATCTGAAGGCCGTCTGATTAACCTAGGTAATGCAACTGGCCATCCGTCGCGCATTATGGATGGATCGTTCGCTAACCAAGTGCTCGCGCAAATGCGTATGTATTCTGAAAAGTTTGCCGATCAGTCGGACGAGTTTAAGAAAGACAACATTACCGTTACCGTCTTACCAAAAGAGCTCGACGAAGAAGTCGCTGCGCTGATGGTTAAGGGCTTTGGTGGTGTAATGACCAAACTCACTGATGATCAGGCGAAATATATTAACGTCAAAGTGGCCGGTCCTTATAAGCCAGAAAGCTATAAGTACTAAGCTTGTTAAGAAGTAAGTTTGCGAAAGCAAAGAAGAAGGCGCCGAATTCGGCGCCTTCTCGTTAGAATGGATTCATTATGAGCACAGACACGAGTCACTTTAGTATCGAGTTCTTTCCGCCGCGTACACCGGCAGGCGAAGAAAAGCTGGATATCGTTCATGCCGAACTGAGTAAGCTAGGTCCCGAATTTTTCTCGGTCACTTACGGCGCCGGTGGTTCGACACGAGACGGGACGAAGCGTGCGGTCACTCGTTTCCGCGAGGCAGGATCGCGCGTTGCACCACATCTGTCGTTTGGCGGTAGCGACGAAGGTGATATTCTAAAACTCCTGCATGAGTACAAAGAGGCTGGAATCGATCGGCTCGTTTGTCTGCGCGGCGACGCGCCCTCGGGCATGGGCTCGGCCTCGCTTTATCGCTATGCTAACGAACTCGTGGAGTTTGTACGTAAAGAAACCGGCGATCACTTTACTATCGACGTGGCGTGTTACCCCGAAGTGCACCCGCAGTCGCGCTCGGTCGAAAGTGATCTCGAGTTTTTTAAGGCGAAGGTTGATGCTGGCGCGAACTCAGCGATCACCCAATATTTTTACAATGCCGACGCCTACTTTGGCTTTGTGGACGACTGTGCGCGCGCAGGAATTAACATTCCCATCGTGCCGGGCATTATGCCGATCACGAACTATGCGAACCTCGCCCGCTTTAGCGCGGCCTGTGGTGCCGAGATTCCGCGCTGGCTGACCAAGCGGTTAGAGTGTTTAGAGCAGGATGATCATGCGCTGCGCGAATTTGGCCTCGACGTTGTTACCGACCTTTGCGAGCAATTGCTTGCCGGCGGCGCACCGGGGCTGCATTTTTATTCGATGAACCAAGCCGACAGCGTCACGCGCTTATGGCAAAACTTACTCGAAGACTAGCGGCATGAGAGTCTCGCGCTTACACATTACCGACACCTTAGTCACAGGCGCACAGTTAAGTCTGCCTGCCGAGAGTGCCCATTATCTCGGCACCGTGCTCCGAGCGCGTGAGGGCGACAAGGTGATGCTGTTTAACGAACGCGACGGCGAGTTTGATGCGGCAGTGAGCAAAAGCAAGAAAGGCCATGTCGATGTCACTATTGGCGAGTGTGTAAGAGCACCCGAACAGGCGGCTAAACTACGCCTGCATTTAGCGCTGGGACTGTCGCGTGGTGATCGTATGGATTACGCGATCCAGAAAGCCACTGAGTTGGGTGTAACCGAAATCACGCCGCTATTCACCGAACACGGCGAAGTGCGACTCAAGCCGGACAGGCTTGAAAACAAACTTCGTCACTTCGAAAAGATCGCGATAAACGCCGCCGAACAATGCGGTCGCCTCGATGTTCCAGCCGTTCACACCCCTCTCGCGCTCGATGCATTTCTGGCGCAAGACACAAAAGCGACACGTCTGCTGCTAGAGCCTGGCGGCGAACAATACCTAACGGCGGCCCAAGCACTTACCGACATCGAATTAGTCATCGGCCCCGAAGGCGGCTTCAGCGAACGCGAAGTAGCACAGGCGCGCGCCTCGAACTGCGAAATCATGCGTTTGGGCCCGCGTATTCTCCGCACCGAAACAGCTCCAGTTGCCGCGCTAGCGATACTGCAATTCCTGTATGGCGATCTCGCGTGAAGGGTGAATAAGGGGTCTGATCCCTTATTCACCCACATACCCAAGAACGCCACCCATAAAAAAGGCCCCTTAAGGGGCCTTTTTTAGTAAAAGGGGTAAGACCCCTTACTTCGTGAACTCAGGGTAGGCTTCCATTCCGCACTCGGACTGGTCGACGCCTTGGTCTTCCTCTTCTTCGCTGACGCGGATGCCCATGATAGCTTTAATGGCGAACCAAGCCACCAGGCTTGTTCCGAATACCCAGCCGAAGATCACGAGCGTGCCGACCAGCTGGCCCATGAATGTCGCGTCTGGGTCAGACATCAGTACTGCAAAGATACCGAAGATGCCAACTGTGCCGTGTACCGAAATCGCGCCGACGGGATCGTCGATCTTGAGTTTGTCGAGGCCGATGATGCTGAATACCACCAGCGCACCACCCATCGCGCCGATGATTGTGGCGAGCAGCGGGCTAGGATCGGCAGGCTCTGCTGTGATGGCAACGAGTCCAGCGAGTGCACCGTTGAGCGCCATCGTCAGATCAGCCTTACCGAACAGAATGCGGGCTACAAACAGTGCCGCGATTAGACCGCCGGCTGCCGCAGCGTTAGTGTTAAGGAAAACGTTGGCTACTTCGTTCGCGACACCGATGCCGCCGAGCTTGAGCGTCGAACCACCGTTGAAGCCAAACCAGCCCATCCAAAGAATAAATGTGCCAAGCGTTGCCATCGGTAGGTTTGCGCCAGGAATCGCTTGCGCCGCACCCGTCTTAGCATTGTATTTTCCGCGGCGCGCGCCAAGGAGCAGAACGCCAGCAAGTGCTGCTGAGGCGCCCGCAAGGTGAACGATACCCGAACCTGCGTAGTCGCTGTAGCTTAGCGCGCCGATGAATGGCACGTCTTTACCGCCCCAAGTCCAACCGCCCTCAATGGGGTAGATGAAGCCAGTCATTACAACTGCGAAAGCGAGGAACGCCCAGAGTTTCATACGCTCGGCAACCGCGCCAGACACAATCGACATGGCCGTGGCAACGAAGACCACTTGGAAAAAGAAGTCTGATGCGCCTGAGTAAACCGAGCCGCCATCGAAACCTTCTTCGGCTGAGTCGAGAAGCACCTGCGCGATCGCTGCCTCGTCCATCTGCGCAACCGTTGTTACGCCCGACAGAAAGTATCCGCCGTCATACATAAATTGATAACCACACACTAGATACATTGTGCTTGCGATGGCAAACAGTGCGACGTTCTTCGTGAGAATTTCCGTCGTGTTTTTAGATCTTACTAAGCCAGCCTCGAGCATTGCGAAACCCGCTGCCATCCACATGACGAGCGCGCCGCACACGAGAAAATAGAACGTGTCCATTGCATACTGCAATTCAAAAATTTGGTTTTCCACCTTTCTTCCTCCCAGCGGGCTAAATAAGCGCCGCCCTAATTAATTCGGTTTGGTGCTGCTTTTCTTACAAGCCGCTTAAACTGCTTCTTCGCCGGTCTCACCGGTACGTATGCGAACGATTTGCTCGAGACTTGTCACGAAAATCTTGCCGTCGCCGATCTTGCCGGTATTAGCCGATTGCGTAATTGCCTCGATGGTTTGGTCTAGAAGGCCTTCACCGATGGCGATCTCGAGCTTCACTTTAGGGAGGAAGTCGACAACGTATTCGGCGCCTCGATATAACTCTGTGTGGCCTTTTTGCCGGCCAAAACCTTTAACTTCGGTTACCGTGATGCCTTGCACCCCGATCTCCGAAAGCGCCTCTCGCACATCATCTAACTTAAATGGCTTAATAATCGCCGTGACTAGCTTCATCTTCTCGCTCCTTCTCTTTGTTAGGAGGGCCTCGGTTGCATTGGCGCCATCCGAAGCCTTTTTGCGTTCCCGCATATAGGGGTTCGATCTCATTTGGCTGCGCGCGGTATTGCTGTGCTTTAGCCTTGTTCTCACTCTTGGTAGTAGCAGGGGTCGTGCCAGTTTTGTAAATACGATTAAAAACAGTAGGTTGAATTAAAAATGCGTGCTAAAGAGACGAAATTGAAGTGGTATGAGGATGCTAAGCGCAGGGTATTTGATCCATCTCGGTGCGCTCGAACCAAGGCGAGGCGGACGATGCACCATCTTAGTGCTAGAGACAAACCTTCTAAATCAAAGCAGAGGACTCCCCACCGCGCCGATGCTAGACTTGCGAAACAGACCGAGAGAGCAATCAAATGACCAATAAGAATTTTCTTGACGACATCAGCGACAAAGTCGCCAGCCTGCTTCCGAAGGCCGAGGCGCTTGGCAGCGAAATGAAGGGCGAGCTTAACGCTAAGATTCAGAGCGCTATTAAGAGCAGCCTAGAATCTTTGGACGTCGTGACCCGCGAAGAGTTCGAAGCGCAGGCAGCGATGCTGGCGCGTGCCGAGGCGCGGGTGGCGGATTTGGAGGCGCGGATGAGGGTGTTAGAGAAATAGCTATATGATGGGTGTTTGCTGTCAAAGGGGTCAGACCCCTTTACAGACCTCTTTACAGACTCAACGCCTCGGCGGTAAATGCATACGTCGATCCTGAATCACCAACTGTTTCCTCAATCATGAACCATGAGGCTTTGGCGTTGAGTATGGCGGCGTTGGTGTCGTTATAGACATCGAGCACTTTGCAGTCGTGCGAGATGCTGGCGTCTAGAATCGTGCGTTCGTCCAATTCGCCGCGTTTAACCATTAGCAGCAGCGCGGCGGCACCTTGGTAGGTGCTCATATCTAATTCGCCGCCGCGATAGGCGCCATACGCGTATTTTAAAATGCGCTGTTCGCCGGATACGCCGCCGTCGAGTTTGGCGAGAGCCATGCGGGCAACATAGTCGGCCGCGCCTTCGGCTACCCAGCGCGAGTTATTCGGTTCGCTTTGTTCACGTCGGTCGCGGCAGACGGTTTCGGCGAGGTCTTGCTGAATGCCGTGATAGGTCTCGTGCGCGATGATGTGTTTCAGCGTGTTGATATCTTGATTCACGTTGTTGGCAACTAACCCCATGCCGACGGTATAACAAGGCACGCTCAGGGTCGCCGCGTCGCCGCCATTTTCGAGTAGGTAACGAAGTCGCTGCTCCTGCTCTGCCACCTCTCGATAGTCGATGTTAGGACAGGATTCGTTGATCCAAGCCATCATCTCGCCGTAGAGCGTCTCGATCTGTGCGCTGCTCATGACTAAGGTGTGCGGGGTAAACGCCATATATTCGCGGTCAGTGGCTGTGGGTTCGCGCAGCTGCTCGCCGATAGGCCATACAAACACTTTGATGTCGCGTATCCGATCGACCGCCTGCTCGGCGACTGCGTTGGCAATGAGGTTGAGTTCGGCGGTGCCGTAGTCAGTGTAGTTGACTAGCTGGACCTGTGGCAGCGACGCGTCGCCTGCGTTGTCCTCGATAAAGGTGCTATTAGGCGTGCCTTTTAAACAGCCAATTGCCCATGGGTAGGTATCGGTGGCGTAATAGCCATAACCGCCGCCGTGTGCCATGCCATTGCATTCGTCGAGATCGCCTGCGCCTTCTACGTATTCATAATCGTCTCGGTAGGTGCCGTCGTAATTGCCGCCCGGGCTGTCGGTGCCCGCGGGGCGCGCGCCAGACTTAAGCGCATAGCTGCTTTTGGCCACGCGAAGCTCGCCATTGGCGTCGGTAAAATAGCTGCCGTAGAGCGGAAAACCATCGGCGGCGAAGCCAACAACGGGCGACTCGCTAGTCGGAAATTGATCGAAGAGCGCGTCAGACGCGCCGTGATAATGATAGCCGCCATCGCTGTCTACATGGCCATGGTGTGCGTCTAACGCAACGTCGGACTGGCTGCTGCGCGAATCGTAACGCCATGCCTGATTTGCGTTATTGCAAGTAGCCTTGGCGTTTGCAGTGGTATAGCAGATTGAATCGAGGCTTCGCAGAAAAGCACCGTTAAGCATAACCGCGTCTAGCCGCGCATCGTTTAATACAGTTGTTGCAGCGGCTGCCCGCGGTGCTGACGAAACTTTCAACAGCGAAGGGCTCGCAGTTAACGCGGCGACAAACTCAACAGCCGCGCCGCCGACATCGTGATTAGGCAGGCCGTTGCTCGAGAACGTGCAGTCGCTGCCGGCGACCGAGAAATTACGTTTGGCGCCGAGCACAGCGCCGCTGCTGAGGTCGGTCACAGCGGCGACATTCTTCGCGGTGTAATAGCTGCACTGCGCGCCGCGAAGCTCAAACGGCTTGCCAGTGATATCGCTTACCGATTTAGCGACGAGTGCCTCGATAGAGCCAGCCGCGACAATGTCATTGCCTAGCGGGCCGCCAAGCCCGTAAACCTGATCACCGAAAAGGGCGAGATAGACCTTTGTGCCAGAGTAATAGCGATAGATATAACCATCGAGGCGCCCGACGGAGTCATTCGCGGGGCTTAAAATGGTGGGATATTGTTTTTCTAAGACGCTCAATAAGCTCTTGAGATCCGCTTCGTTGTCCGCGAACGTGGGTGTGCTGAAGGTCAGCGCTAAAATTGCCGCGCGCAAGTGGCGAGAGCAGTTAAAAGGAAGGCTTAAAGACGTCATGCAATTACTCGATGTTGTTGATTAATGAAGCCCGTCAGAAGCCGACTGCCTATAACCACATAACCAACGACACCGAACAGGAGACCTAACCATACTGCAATTTGGTTGGAATTAAAGTGATCAATTAAAGGGGTCTGACCCCTTATCTAACCCCCTTGTCTAGAGAAGCCCCTCCATCGCGGCGCAGCGGCGGTAACTCGCCGCCTCTAAGAAGTGTGCTTCGCCTACCTCTGTATCACCGTCATAGTCGGCGATTGTGCGCGCCATGCGCAGTATTCTGTGAGCGCTGTGCGCGGAGACTTTGAGGTCTTCTAGCAGCTTTACCAACATCGCCTTTTTGGTGTCGGTAAGCTGGCAGGCGTCTTCGAGAGCCGACGCCTTGATATCGCTGTTAAGCGCTCCCTGCCGCCGATTCTGCATAGCGCGGCAGTCGGCGATCGTGCGCCGCCTGCGCGCCCATTGCTGGCTTTCTTTGTGCGCGCTCTGCTTGGCCTCTATGTGGCTAGTTTGCGTGCTGAGCAATTCGGCGTGTGACAGCGAAGGCACCTCGATACTAAGATCGAAGCGGTCGATCAAAGGCCCCGACACTTTGCCGAGGTAGGCGCTCACTCGTTCCTTCGAGCACCGGCAACTCCGTCTTGTATCGCTGGCATAGCCGCAGGGGCAGGGGTTCATCGCGGCGACCAATTGGAAATTTGCAGGAAAAACGACACGGTATTTAGCCCGACTGATGGTGATTTTGCCTGCTTCAAGGGGCTCTCTTAGCGCATTTAGTACGCCGGGCTTAAACTCGGTGAGCTTATCGAGAAACAGCACACCGCGATGCGCAAGGGTGATATCGCCGGGCACCGCGTCAGCCCCACCGCCGACAAGCGACGGCATTGTGGCCGAGTGATGCGGTGCCGAGCGCTAGTTGTCCGCGCGCAGCGGATCGAATCGATGCAACTTCAAGCACCTCGTCGCGCGTCATTGGCGGCAAGAGTTTACTGAGCGTAGTTGCGAGAAGCTTTTTCCCCGATCCAGGAGGACCCAGCATCAAAAGATTATGCCCGCCTGCTGCGGCGATCTCGAGCGCACGCAAAGCACGAGCTTGGCCTCGTATTGGATTGAACCGCACTCCGGCGTCGGCGATGCGTTTTTTAAGTGGATCCCGCTGCTGTGGTTTCTGCCTCGCTGCGCGCGCCGCGTTAAACACTGCGAGAATCGTGGCGCCGTCTGCTTTGAGTTTGATCGACAGCGCAGTAAGTTCGGTCAGAGAGTCGAGTCCGAGCGCGAGCGAATAATCCACTATTTCGAGCGCCTCGCGGTTAGCGGCGGGTACGATGATCGCGCGTCCGTCTTTGCGCGCTGCGAGAAGCGCTTGCACCACACCCGGTACGGGACGCAAGCCTCCGTCGAGTGCAAGCTCACCGAGCATCTCGATCCCGCGAATGGCCTCTGCGAATCCTTCGATATGCTCCGATGCTATGAGTGTCGCCACAGCTATCGCGAGGTCATACCGTCCACCCGCCTTAGGAAGATCGGCCGGCGCAAGATTTACCGTGACGCGCTGATCAGGAAACTCAAGCGCCGAATTGATAATCGCGCTACGCACACGCTCCCGACTTTCTTTAACCGCAGTCTCTGGAAGCCCCACGAGCGTAAATCCCGGCAGCCCGGCCGAAAGATGCGCCTCGACCATCACCTCAACGGCGTCGATGCCGAGCAGTGCGCGCGAAGGGATGCTGGCGACGGTCATTGTAGTGCTCCAAATACCTATTCTCAGCTTTATAAATAGCCCGTTAAATATAGCAGCACAAAAAAAACACAAAAAAATGAGCCCGAAGGCTCATTCTTTTTCAGCTTAACAACTAAAGCTTATTTGCTGCTGTCTACCATGTACTCGACCAACGCTTTGATATCGTCGTCGTTACAGGTAAAGCAAAGGCCTTTAGGTGGCATGTTGTTGATGCCGGCGATTGCGTTTGTGACTACTTGATCCATGCCCTTCTCGAGGCGTGCTGTCCATGCGTCTGCGTTGCCGGGTCCTACTTTTGGCGCGCCTGCAGCACCGCTGCTGTGGCATGCGAAGCACGAAGCCATGTAAGTTGTTTCGGCGTTAAAGCCGTCGCTTACTTGGGCAAGTTCAGTTTGCTGCGCGTCGGCGAAGCTAGTTGACGCGAAAAGCGCCGCTGAGAGGAACAGTCCTGTTTTCAGATTTAACACGTCGAACTCCTTACTTTAGTTGGTACTTACTGTGTTTGAACTTAGATAACGGTGTTTGATGGAACTTGGTTTTTACTTGGCGACCATGTAGTTAACGATTTCTTGGAGGTCGTCGGCACTGCAAGTCATGCAAAGCCCTTTCGCCGGCATGGCATTGATGCCATTCATGACGTTGACCATGATCGCGTCCATGCCTTTCTCCATGCGAGCGCCCCAGGCACCTTTGTCGCCGAGCTTAGGTGCGTTAGCGACGCCTGCCGCGTGGCAGGCGTTGCAGCTTGCCATGTACGTTGCTTCGGCATCAAAGCCCGATGCTGCGACCTCTGCCATCGGTGCGGCTGCCGCAGCGGTCATCGGTGCCGCGGCAACAGGTGCTACTTCGGTAGCCATGCCAGCTTTATTATCAACTTTATTGCCTACGCAGGGCTGGCCTGCGAGGCAAACTTGGCGTGCGGGACGAATATTGTCTGCGGCCGTTTGTGCGTTGGCGCCGCCGGCTGCGAAGAGGCTAAGTGCTGCTACTGCGAACATTTTTTTAAACATGACTGTGCTCCAATGGCGAAATTTCTGGCGCGAATTATAGCCGTTTTAGCCACAACTGGCGAATACCCTTCTATTTTTTAGTGATATAACGACAAGAAGCTGTCAGGGAGTCGAGGGTTCGATGACCATTTTGATTGGTGTCGAATTGTAGAAGATGGTGCTGGGGTCGCTATCGAGGGCATAGCCCAGCAGAAAGTCGACGTCTAGTTCGGTGATACCGAGGCTTTCGGGTATCACTGCATCGAGCATGAGCACCGTTTCGATCGCGCGAAGTTCCCCTGTGCGGTGCTTGGGAAAGGGGCTGGCGTTATTGACACGCTCGACGAAAATGCCCGCAGAGTTGAGCGCGAAGACCTGATCGCCGGTAAGTGCAGCCGCCACCACAAAGCCCGCTTCGCCAACATCCTGCGCGGCGACAGCGATCTCGCCACTCACCTTAATCGATTCATCGGCGCTGAAGCGAGTTTGGTAAAACGCCCCACTGCTGTTAGATGCAGCACCGGTAATAATGCCACGGGCGGGGGTGTCGCTGGTGCTAATGGCGGCGCCCAGAGGCAAGGGGTAGCCGCTTTGATAGTGCGCGGTTAGCGAGTAGTCGCCTTCGGTGACACACGCAGGATCCACCTGTTTGTCGAACGTGTTTGCAAGCACAAGGTAGCTGCCGGGGTCGAGCTGGCGGGTTAGCGTTGAGCTACAGCCCTCGGCTGATTTGTCATCATAGTCGATGACAGTGAGGTTTAGGTCGGAAATCAGCAATACCGAGTCGAGCGCGCTAGAGGTCATGGTCAAGGACAGCGTCGCCGCTTTTTCTAAATCGATGCGATAGAGGTCGATGTAGCTGAAGTCTGTGCCGCCGGCAGTAATCTGCGCGACAGTGCAGTCGCCGTCGGCAAGACTGTCGGACCGAGTGCCGAGCATGAGGGTGTTTTGTGTACAGCTTTCAAGCGCAGTGTAGAGTGCGTCGACGCCTGCGAGATCATCTTCGGTCGGCCGATCGATGTCACCTATTGTAGGCGCCATAATCGCAAGCTCCCGACTCTCGTGTTCGAGACCAATCACATGCCCAAGTTCGTGAATCGCGACACGGCGAAAGTCTATTCGACGATTGCTGCCAGGATAAAGAAGCCCATCGTAAATGTCGTACCGAACGTCGCTATTGATTACGATGTCGGCCTCGAAAATATTAGGTTCTCCGAGCAGCGTACTCGACAGACGCCGAAGGGTTACCGCAAGGGTACTGGCGCCGTATTCGGAGCCACAGACTTCGTCGGTAAAGTCGACGCTGTTAAGTCCGTCCTCAAGGCAGGGGTCGATTGCCTGCTCGATCACATTAAAGTCGAAAACGGTGTCGTCGTCCCAATCGGCAATGGCAGCGAGGAAGGAATCGTGCCACGCAATGCCCGAGGGAGATTCACCGGTTAGGCTCACATAAAAGCCGGTTTTGCCGCCCTTCCATTTAGACCCCGAAATTTCGAACGCAGCGCTCTGCACGCCAACAAAAAACAGCGCGAGCGATACCGCAATGGGCGCAAGAATCCTACTACCTATAGCTGCCATCGAGAATTGCATTCCACCAGTCTTCGTTTTGTAAATACCAATCGACGGTCTTAGCAAGGCCGCTATCGAACGTTTCTGCCGGCACAAAGCCAAGTTCGTCGCTGATCTTTGAGGCATCGATCGCGTAGCGCGTGTCGTGGCCAGGGCGATCGGTAACAAATGTGATCAGTGATTTTGCGCTCTTGCCAACTGCACAGGGCGAATCGGGGAAGCGTGTTGCGAGCGTTGGATCTGCGGCAAAACGCGCATCAAAAAGTTCGCAGAGCAGAGTCACTACATCGAGATTACGCCATTCGTTATGGCCTCCGATATTATAAGTCTCTCCAGCACGGCCGGCTTTAATTACCCGCTCGATGCCGCGGTTATGGTCGTCGACAAACAGCCAATCGCGGATCTGCGAGCCATCACCGTAAATAGGCAGTGCCTTGCCGCCAAGAATATTAAGCATACACAGTGGCAAGAGCTTCTCTGGAAACTGGAAGGGGCCGTAATTATTCGAGCAGTTGCTGGTGGTTACCCTCAAGCCAAACGTGTGGTGATAGGCGCGCACGAGATGATCGCTTGCTGCTTTGCTTGCAGCATAAGGGGAATTGGGCGCGTAGGGCGTGGTCTCGCTAAACGCAGGATCGGTCGCGAGAAGCGTGCCATATACTTCATCGGTCGACACATGATGGAAGAGATTGTTGCGCGTAGAGTCGTCGTCGAGCCAGCAGTTTTTCGCCGCTTTAAGCAGCGAATGCGTGCCGACAATGTTGGTGTCAATAAAGGCATCGGGGCCGGTTATCGATCTATCGACATGACTTTCCGCGGCAAAATGTACAAGCGTATCGATCGCGTGGTCGCGAAGCAGACGTTCAACTAATGCTTGATCGTTAATGGATCCTTCGATGAAAGCGAACCAAGGTTCGCCCATTGCCGCAGCCAGATTATCGCGATTGCCCGCATAGGTCAGACTATCGAGCGCGACAAGTGTGTCGCCGGGGTTGGCGCGATGCCAGTAGTGAATAAAATTGGCGCCGATAAAACCTGCCGCACCGCTGACGAGAAGCTTGCTCATAATGACCTACTGCTTACTTTGTTTAGGCTACGCATTGTAGCGGTTTTTATACTTAAGAACTTGCCAGCAGACACCGCTTTAATTCGGCCTGCCATGTATTGGTGGGGCAGTCGAATTCGGCGCGCGCGCGCGCGCGGCTCATCACGCTATAGAGTGGGCGTGCGGCAGGCGTTGGATACTCGCTGGTTGGAATGGGCTTAAGGGTACAGGGACTCTTTAAAAGGCCCAGCGCAAGGGCTTGCGTTTGAATCTCGAGCGCAAAATCGAACCAAGTAATCGACGCGCCATCGCTCCAATGAAAAATTCCTGAGGGCTCTTTGGGCATCGCTGCGATGTCAAGCCGTGTGCTGGCGGCCGAGCAAACGACGGCTGCAAGGCTGTGTGTAGACGTGGGTGAACCGATCTGATCGTTCACGATCGATAATACATCGCGTTCGCTCATCAGCCTGAGCATTGTTTTTACAAAATTTGCCCCGTATTCACTGTAAAGCCACGACGTGCGAATAATCATCGCGTCGGGCTTCTGCGCTAACAGGGCCTTCTCACCGGCGAGTTTGCTCTTGCCATAAACACTCAAGGGCGCTGTTGCGGCGTTCTCTGCATACGGCGTGCTCGCTGCGCCATCAAAGACAAAGTCGGTCGAGAGATGGATCAAGGGACACGTGCTGGACGCAGCAAGATTTGCAACGCCGCGCTCGTTAATTGCAAAGGCCGCTTCGGCTTCCGACTCAGCCTTATCTACTGCGGTGTAAGCGGCAGCATTGATAATGAGCGCAGGCTGCAGGGCGTCGAGTGTTGAGTGCACCGCTGCGGCATCGGCTATATCGAGATCGCCGCGCATGAGCGGAATCAGCTCATACTGCGAGAGCAAAGAATCTGGCCAGCGGGCAACAAGAGTCTGCCCAAACTGACCACCCGCGCCAGTTAAGACTATCCGGGCGTTCGCACTAGGCATAGGTCGCGGCGTCTTCGAAGCGCTTGCCCGCTTCGTCTTTAGCGGAGAGTAGCGGCGCCGCACCCACTAAGGGCCAGTCGATGCCAACCGTGTCGTCATTCCATAGAAGCGATTGATCATCGCTGGCGTCGTAATAGTCGGTGCATTTATAAATAAGTTCGGCACTTTGGCTGGTGACATAAAAGCCATGCGCGAAACCAGGCGGAACCCAAAGCTGACGTTTGTTTTCGGCGGACAGTTCTACGCCAACCCACTGACCAAAAGTGGGCGAGCTTCTACGCATATCAACAGCGACATCGAAAAGGCTGCCGGCACCTGCACGCACAAGTTTTCCCTGCGGACGTTTGAGCTGATAGTGCAGACCCCGCAGCGTACCTTGGCTAGAGAGACTCTGATTGTCCTGTACAAACTCGAGGTCGATGCCGCGCTCAGCAAAATGCGATTGTCGAAATGTTTCCATGAAGTAGCCACGCGAGTCGCCATGCACGGTAGGCTCAAAAAGCAGCACATCGGGGATAGCGGTTTCGGTAATTTTCATGCTCGGCTTTCTTCCTGCAAAAGCTGCTGGAGATAGGCGCCATAGCCGCTTTTCTCAAGCTTTTTAGCGAGTCCCGCCAGTTGTTCGCTATCGATAAAACCTTGACGATAAGCGATCTCTTCGGGGCAGCCAATCTTCAATCCCTGACGCTCTTCGAGTACGCGAATAAACACAGCGGCGTCGAGTAGCGATTGCACTGTGCCGGTGTCTAGCCATGCAGTGCCGCGTTCGAATAATTCAACTTTAAGCGCCTTTCGTTCCAGATACGCTTTATTAACGTCGGTGATTTCGAGTTCGCCACGCGCCGAGGGCTTAATGTTTTTCGCGATATCAATCACGTCGTTGTCGTACATATATAAGCCGGTTACCGCATAATGCGATTTAGGATTGGCTGGCTTCTCTTCGAGGTCTATTGCGTTATTGTCAGCGTCCAATTGCACCACACCATAGCGCTCGGGATCTGTGACATAGTAGGCAAATACGCTTGCGCCGCTTTCTTGATCGACCGCGCTGCGCAGGGTCTCTTCGATCTGATGGCCATAGAAAATATTGTCGCCGAGAATCAGGCAGACGCGGCTATCGCCGATAAATTCTTCACCGATGAGAAACGCCTGTGCGAGCCCTTCGGGTTTTGGCTGTTGAGCATAGCTTAGGTTGATGCCCCACGACGACCCGTCGCCAAGTAGCTGCTCGAACATAGGCGCGTCTTCGGGCGTGGTGATGATCAATATGTCTCGTATGCCGGCTTGCATAAGTGTCGAGAGCGGATAATAAATCATCGGCTTGTCGTAAACGGGCATAAGCTGTTTTGATGCTGCGAGCGTCATCGGATGGAGCCTGCTTCCGCTGCCGCCTGCGAGGATGATTCCTTTGGTCATAATCTTCTCTTGTTCTTAAATTCTAACTCCGTGCTTTCTAACTCCGTGCTTTCCACCCTCTACGGTTTACTCACTACGGCGCACTAGCTTATCGATCTGCGCAAAAAACGTGGTGCTTGGTTCGAAGCCAAGTTCGGCCGTCGCCGAATGGTTGTCGAATAGATTGTCGCGCGTAAGATTTCGGTAAGTGCGCAGCCCGATACCGCTGCGAAAAATTCGCAGTTTTTCAAGAAGTTCCGCCATCGCCGAGGCCGCGAATAGTAACACAACAGGAAGCCGCCAGTGTGACGGCGATCGCTCGACAGCGTCGTAAATCGACTTCTCGATTGCATTTATTTCATAGGTGCAGCCATCGGTGAGCGTGACCCTGATCGCAAGTTTTGCCATTAATACGGAAGGGTCGGAAGGATCAGCAGGAGAGTCAAGAGTCGCTGCGAGAAGCAGCGCACTCACCACGTCATCGACGCCGACTAACGAGAGGCGATTGGTGAGTTTGGGCAAGCGTGGCAGAACGCCCGACGAGATGAGTCTAATCATCGCAGCAATATTTCCGCGCATGCCCAGGCCGTAAATATTCACCGCGCGTAGAATCACCACCTCGATTGAGCCTGCTGCGGCTGCGGCGAGAAGCGCCTCCTCGACTGCGTGCTTGTCGCGGCCGTACTGAATGGATTGGTCTGAGCTTAGGGTGCTGCTTAAAAAAACGAAGCGCTTAACGCCGGCGTCGATCGCCATGCGCAGCAAAGACAGCGAGCCGTCTAAGTTTATCGCGCGGGCCTCGGCACTGGCGGCGCTGCCCACGTGCGCAATACCGGCGAGATGGATAACGGTATCGATTCCCTCGCAGGCGCGGCGCAGGGACTGAGGGTCGCCGAGATCGCCAGCACAAGACTGAAACACAGCAGGAGGTTCAGTTGGCCTACGCTCGAGTAAACGTAGCAACGGCGGCCGCTGGTTAAAAGTGGCAAGCCTCGCAAGCAACGCACGACCGACGAACCCGCTGCTGCCAGTAATGAGCCAAGACTGGCTCAAAATAACTTCCACCCGTTTTTGTTAAAGAAGCGCAGCGCCGAGCGCAGAAAGTAGCGTTGGTGGTTACCGCCCTTGGTAGCGGCATTGCCGCCGCCATGGCGCACGCGCATAGACGGCAAGTAGACAACATCGCCCAGCTTGCCGAGTCTTAAAGACAGGTCGAAGTCTTCGAAATAGAGGAAAAAATCCGAGTCGAAACCGTGCACCTGCTGCAGCGCCGTAGTGCGGCATAGCATGCAGCAGCCGCTGGCGATCTCAACGGGCGAGGCGACATTGTTGTCGGTCTTTGCGCTCGGGCGTGTCTCAAGGTCGCGGCGCTCATAGGCGGCCATATGCTTGGCGAATTTACGCCGAATAAACGGCGGCGCGAAGCCACGCAGCCAAAAAATAAAAAGACTAGGATAGGATTTGCAGAGGTGCTGTTTATTACCAAGAAAATCGGTCGCCGCTGGGCTTATGAGCACGGTCTCGGGTGCGGTCTCGAGGTAATCAATTGCCTTAATGAGGCTCGTGGATGCCATCTCGACATCGGTGTTAAGCACAAGATGAAAATCTGAGTCGAGCAACGGCAAGACACGGTTGTGCCCGCGTCCGTAGCCGACGTTGCCCCAGCCCTGATGTAACACAAGGGTGATGCCGGCGAGGGTAAGGCGGGTTTTATCGACGCCGAGCAGTCGCACATCGAGCTCGGGGATGTCGGCATTGTCGATAAGGTGTATTGCGAGGGTTGCGACTCCCCGGCCTCGTACTTCGCTGTTGCGCACGGCCTCCATTGCCACGCAGATCGACTCTAGCAGGCGCAGCAATTCACCTGGAGGGCTTTGGTAAGTCACGATCGAGGCCGAGAGGCGCGGTGTGGTCATGCAGGTCTCAAATGTCGACTAGGCGATCGCCGAAAGGCGTCGATACAACGCGCATGCCATCGGGCACTTGGTCTGCGTTAATGCGCCTCGGGCGAAAGCGGCGCTGATCTTCGGCACTAATTACATCGCTCGCCTGACCATTGGCTGCGCGCTGTCTCAATGCCTCAAAGGGATTGGGTGGTGGCTCGCTCTCCTCTGCAATCACCTCAGGAATTTCTTCGGTAACCCGCACGGGCAGTGGGTCGGCGGCGGCGAGTGCCAAAATCGCGCGATTGGCTTCGGCGTCGCAGGTTATTCCATGTGCCTCGGAGGCGCGGCAAGGTCGCGAGGGGGGATACTGCACAATAACCTCTCCGTTGGCCGAGCCAATGAGGGCATAGGTTTCATATTTAGGGATGGGCGTGCCTGCGCCATTGTTAACGCCATTGCTAACCTCGAGCGAAATGGGTGTGCCCGATTTATGCAGTAAAAGCACCGAGCGTTTGGCGCCGATGCGCGTCGTACCCATTAGACTAAATTCGGGTGTTTCTTCAGCGCCTCCCGAACCGGGCTGCTCACGGCGATTGTTTGGGCTATTCGCCGCGTTTCGGTTCTGCTCGTCGGTATCGATTGCTTCGAACAGCGTCAGCGGGCCACGCGGCTCAGCGCCGAGTGTTTGCGCCAGACTCTGTGGCGCCCACAAAATAGTCAATGCGTAGAAGCTTGGTAGAAGAAAGGAAGAAACTCGGTGAATTTTTGGTAGCCGGCCGACACTCAGAGAGTCCGCTGCAGCGCCCTTAACATCCTGTATAAGTTTCATTTTTTGTCCTTCGATGATGATTAATGATCGAATTTCGCGTAGTCGTTGCTAAGAAATTTTCCTACATTTTTGCCATCTGTCTCGCTAAAACTAAAAGTCTGGCAAGCTCGCGGTCATGAGAATAAGACGCGCTGTGGCACCGATTAGTTTCCTAGCTAATGCCGACAAAAAACGGCTGCGAGGGAGACCCCAGCAGCCGTTTCGTGGCGTTCTCGATAAGAGGCGGGCTCTTACTTGTCGAACTGAATCGTGTCGCCTAGCCCTTCAACGGCTACTTCTTCTTGCTGTGGTGCAGAACCGTTTTCCAGAGTCTCTTTAAGCGCACGGCCGTAAGCGATGCGAGCTGTCTGAAGCGCAGCTGCCTGAGCCTGGAGGCGCGCAAGCTCTGAGTCCACATATTGTAGGCTGCCTAGCTGCGCTTTAGTCTCGTCGGAGAGTGTATCTGTATCGTATTCTTTGCCATCGATCGTGATTGTAGCCATTGCTTTGGTTCCTATTAGGTCTGGTATTCAATTTCTTGCCGGACGAATCTGGCAG
>TARA_B110000503_G_scaffold8130_2_pt1 | contig 34394 bp, 35 predicted proteins | sample TARA_B110000503 | Tara Oceans TARA_B110000503 (sample SAMEA4397472) | marine metagenome | biome: Polar Biome; feature: [SRF] surface water layer (ENVO:00010504); material: water (ENVO:00002006), including particulate matter (ENVO:01000060) such as... | depth 5 m | reverse complement strand
CCCCCCGGATTTGATAGCAATCACCACTTTACTCCCTTTTTACCCACTTTGCACCCTTTTTACCCAATTATTTCCCTTTCTCGCCCTTTTTTTTAAAAAAATCTGGACATAAAAAAACCACCCGGGTGGGTGGTTTTTTTGTGGCTACTAAATAAGCAGCTCAAATTAGCAATTAATTATCGAAGTTACGGCGCTCCCAGCGCTCTTCTAGGCGATCGCTCCACTTGCCTCTATTGCCACGTTGGCCCTTTTCGCCCTTGAATTCAGATTTGCCAAAACTCAGGTTTGAGATCAGAAGGACTAGTCCGACTAATGAAATCAAGAATCCAGCAAGGCCAAGTGGTGTTAGCTGAGATACCAGACCAATAAATAGAACTGCGATACCGCCAAGGATTGAGAAGAATCCGGCTAAGGCGCGACCAGATTTTGGAGTTCGAGCACGGCCATTTAGCGTTGAAACTAAGCCTGGGTCATCTGCAACAAGGGCAGCTTCCATCTCGGCAAGTAGTCGCTTCTCGTGATCGGATAAAGGCATGTCGCAAACAATACGGCAGGTCGCTTGTCAAAGAAAGTCGAAGTGCCAAAAAAGCAGCTTTTATCGGGATTTCCTAAGAATCTTCATCGAATAATCGAGCTGGCCTTACGCTTCCTTGGCCAAATCTGGCAGAGGCTCGGTCGATCGCGGCTGTGGCCTGGCGCCAGCCCTTCTCGCGCTCACCAAGGATCAACTGCTCAGTGCCATCTACACCGTCCTCAAAACCATCAAGACTTACACCTACCAATCTAACTCTGGCTCGATCTAATTTAAGTGCGAGAAAGAGCGCCTTTACTACCTCGAAGACTTCGTGGGTAGCACTTAACGGAAGTGGCAAAGTTTTAGATCTTGTTATTGTCTTAAAGTCTGCAAAGCGCACCTTGATTGAAATAGTTCTGGCGCTAAAATCTTTCTCACGCATTCGATACGTTGCCTTCTCGGTTAACCGTAAAAACTCTCGCAAGATAATCTCTTGATCTTCGATATCAGTATCAAAGGTCTCAGCAGCGCTTATGGATTTATCAATCTCCTCTGGAATAACTTCGCGGTAATCTCGGCCCCAGGATAATTCATATAACGATGCTCCCGACACTTGACCAAGTGCCCGAATTAATGTTTGGCGAGGAGTGTTTGCAATATCGGCGACGGTAAGTAAGCCAAGCTTTGCGAGCTCCTCATTTGTCTTAGGCCCAACTCCCCAAATTGTATTTACTGGAAGTGGGTGTAAAAACTCTAGAACTCGATCATGTGCTATCTCTAACATCCCATTTGGTTTACAGCGTCCTGATGCGAGCTTTGCTATGAATTTGGAGGTTGCGATTCCAACTGAACAAGTTATTCCTTGACTGGCTTCAATCTTCTCACGGATTGATTTGGCAATTTCTCGCCCGCTACCAAGTAACCGCTTTGCGCCAGTTACATCTAGGAATGCTTCATCTAGCGAAAGAGGCTCTACTAGTGGTGTTACAGAGCGAAATATCTCCATGATGTGAGTTGATACTTCAGAGTATCGCGACATATTTGGTGGAACAAAGATTGCATGTGGCGCTAGCCGCTTTGCACGACCCACTGGCATTGCTGCATGTATCCCAAATTTACGAGCCTCATAATTTGCAGCAGAGACCACACCCCGGACTCCAGAGCCGACTACAACCGCTCTGCCTTTTAGGGCCGGGTTATCGCGCTCTTCGACAGATGCAAAGAATGCATCCATATCTACATGGAGAATTGTTGATTGGCTGATCACCGGCTCATGCTCCACTGGCTCCATAAACTGCGAGATTACGCCACTTTTCATGGGAATTTGCTAACTCCCACGCGCCTGTTCCAAGAAGTGAAATTCCTCTTGCTCCAGTTCGGCGGATCTCCCCGCGTACTAAAAATAACCAAGAGTTGCGCAGGGTTGTCGCAAAGTTGGCCTGCTTATCTTCAAAGAAGGTGATGTCATTGCAGCCAAAGCCATCATCAATAGTTAGGAACATTACGCGCCGACCAGATCGAACTGGTGGGGTCTGGAGTGCAACTTTTACACCAGCAACCAAGACCGATGTACCTGATCTATATTTCATTAGATCACAAGAGCGTACCGCCCCAATTTTATTTAAAAAATCGCTATAGAACTCAAGTAGATGACTTGAGACATCCATACCCAAGATATCAATCTCGTTCTTTACTTGTTCTCTCGCTGTTACATCTGGAAGACCACTTGGCTCAAGATCTGGTGGTTGAAGCTCAAATACCATTTGGCGCTGTCCGGCTGCGCTCTTTGAGGTTGTGAGTCGGTAGAGATCTTGAAGGTGCAGAAGTAAATCGCGTCGATTTATCTCTGAGCTCGAAATTTTATGTAAATCATCGAAGGCGCCAACAGCAAGAAGTGACTCTGTAGTAGGGCGGCTCGCACCTGAACGATAGACAAAGTCTGCCAAATCTAAATATGGCCGCCCCGAAATTATGCTTGCGACTTCTCTGTTATCGATTCCAGAAATATCGCAGAGCGCCATTCGAATTGCAAAACCTCTCGCATCTGGCAACTTTAAAACTGCGCCAGAGCTTGCAACTACCGGCGCCACATAGGGAGCTCTACCTGACTTGCTCGTTCTCTCAACGCGATAAGTTGCTTCTGATAAATTCACATCTATCGGAGCCAGTGTTATCCCCCACTGCCTTGCCTCATCCAAAATTAATCGCTTCGGATACATTCCTGGATCATGAGTTAGGACTCCGGCCAAGAATGCTGCAGTGTGATGGGTCTTTAGCCAGGATGATTGATAGGTAGGAAGTGCGAACGCTGCAGCGTGAGCTTTGCAGAAACCAAAAGATCCGAAGGCGCACAAAATTTCCCAGACCTGGATCACAACTTTATCTAGATAGCCGCGCGCAAGGGCTGCTGGATAAAACCAATCGCGCACCTGCTCTTGATTGGCAATATCGCCTAATTGGCGCCGCTTCTCATCAGCCTCAGCCAGTGTTATTCCACTCATGGTTGCGATTATTCGGATAACTTGCTCATGAAATACAACAACTCCTTGAGTCTCACTCAAAATATCTTCGAGATCACTGTGAATTCGCGGTCGAGTTTTAAGTCCATGTTTAGTCGCAAGAAATGGCGTAATCATGTCGCTCTTAACTGGCCCTGGGCGAAAGAGTGAGATATCAATAATTAAATCGTTGAAGGTATCTGGCGCAAACTTTCCAACTAGCTCGCGCTGGCCGGGACTTTCGATTTGAAATATCCCAAGAGTGCGCGTTGATTTAATTAAATCAAAGGTCGCCTTGTCATCTAGCGCAATAGCATCGATGTCGATTGATCGACCCTCGATTCTTTCGATTTCGGTGAGCGCGTAAGAGATGGCTGACTGCATCCGCACACCAAGAACATCTAACTTTAATAATCCAATTGCCTCAACATCATCTTTATCAAATTGCAGCATTGGATATCCACTGGCGCTAATTTGTTGTGGCGCATAATTGCGTAACCCTGAGTCAGATAGGACGATTGCGCATGGATGCATTGCCAGATGTCTTGGTAGTGAATCTAGGCGCCCAGCGAGTTCAATAGCCATCTTCAAGATTGGGGTATCTAGCTTTAGATCTTTTAATTCAGGTAGATTTGCTAGCGCCTTAGAGATATTGCTTGAGCGAATATGTGGCAATGATTTAGCGATTAGATCAATCTCCATTGGAGATATTCCAAGGGCGGCGCCAACATCTCGGATTGCATGGCGAGATCTATAGGTTTCGACCATCGAGACCGTGGCAGCGCGCTGGCCATACCGTTCAAAGATTGCGTCATAAATCTCAAGGCGTCTAGCCGATTCAACATCGATATCAATATCTGGCAGCTCACCGCGAAGTGGTGAACAGAAGCGCTCCATTAATAATCCGTGAGTTATTGGCTCTACGCCAGATATTCCAAGTACGTGGCAGATTAAAGATCCAGCGCCACTGCCCCGAGCTGCAACCCGAATTCCTTTTCCGCGGGCCAGGTCGGTGATATCTCCAACTGTTAGAAAATAGGATTCATATCCCAAGGTCCTAATTGCACTTAACTCCTCCTCTAATCGACTTGCTGCGGCAACAGATTTAGATCCGCTATATCTACGAGCTAAGCCAGCTTCACACCTTGATCTGAGCTGAGTTTGGAGTTCTAGTTGATTTTTTGCACCTAGAAATTTCGCATCCGGAAGATGAATCTGCCCAATGCCAACATCCTTTCGTGGTGAAAGTATGGCGCGCTCTGCCCAATCATTTGTTCGCTTTAATAAGGCTCGACCATCGCGCTCGCCAGCAAGACGTGATATTTCATCTGCTAGATACGACATCTGCTTGCTATCTTTAAAGTATGCCTCGCTATTTTTGCGGCTAACGCTCTTCGTACTTAATGGAACTAATTTGCGAGCTGAATCTAGAACATCAGCAACTGGGCCATCGCTACGATCTAACATTCGCACTGCATTTGTTAAAATTGCAGGTATTGCATTGTCGCTAGCAAAGCCCAACATTCGAGCTGCATGCGAGGTTGAGAACTCACCATCACCGCGATTTAAGTGTGATACACACTCTAGAGCTTGGTCTGCAAAGAGTTCTCGCGTTGCATTAAATATTGATAGCGCCTCATTATTTTTTCGAGATGAGATTGCTGCAGCGAGCTGTGACTCTGGACCATGGAGAATAAGTAACTTTCTAGAGTATTGACTTACTCTCTCTAGTAGCTCGTGAGTTAATAAATTCTCATTATTATTTAAGCTAACCTGAGTAACCAAGTTATAGAGTGAATCTAGCTCTCCACCCTGTGCCAGAATTGTTATGCGATATTTCTTCTGGATAAAACTTAGGTTAATACCAAGAATCGGTGAGATTTGATTTGCTTCACAGCTTTTAACAAATCTGATGGCACCTGCCATAGTGTCGATATCGGTAAGTGCGAGCGCAGACATTTCGAATTGAGCCGCGCGCTCTACAAGTTGGCTGGCATGGGCTGTCCCATATTTAAACGAGTAGCCGCTGGCCACTCTTAGATGGGTAAAGGAGTTCATTAGATTTTATTGACGCTCTCGACTTTATTGAAGCGGTCTAGATGTCGGACGAATTAACCAGGTTTTACTTATCTCATCTAGTTCGATCTCAAATGTTGCTAGCGCGCCTTCGGGAGCTGCCTCAACGCGCCAGATAGCGCGAGCGCCATCATCGAAGATGTTCTTCTCTGTTATGTCAGCCAGATGGTTCTTGCCATCGCTTATTCGATTCCACCAGCCACCGGATTCACGCCATCTTGAGACGATTGCATGGATGTGAAACCTACGGCCGTTGTATATGAACTCAACTGGTTCACCTTCTGGGGCAAGGACTCGAGCCTGTGGGATCGGCTTATTCTTGGGAGCGGATTCTTCGAACATATGTTCGAAAGATAGCCCTCCCCCCTGACAGGCGCAAGTGAGGCCACGCCAGCTCAGCTAGCCTGACTCCCATGGATATCTCGACCATCTCTCTAGCTCTTCTGGCTGGCGCATTCGTTGGAGCTGTCCTTGGCTTAATTGGGGCTGGTGGATCGATGCTCACGGTTCCGATCTTGATCTACCTCTTTGGCTTCTCACCCGTTAATGCAACTACTGCCTCACTCGTCGTAGTTTTCTTGGCAGCCGCATCTGGATTAGTGGCGAAGATAAAGAGCGGGGCGGTTCAGGTAAAAATTGCGCTCGCTATCTGGGCGCTAGGTCTAGCAACAAACCTTGGTGGCGCAATAATTGCCAGACACTTATCTGATGCCTTCATCGTCACAGGTTTCGCATTCATATTAGTAGCAGCTGGTACATCTATGTTACGCGCCCCAGTTAGCGGTATGGCTGAGAAAAAAATTACTCCAATCGCTCTGCTCCTTCTCTCACTTGTGATTGGAGCTTTAACTGGAATCTTTGGAATCGGAGGAGGCTTCTTAGCAATTCCGGTACTAGTTATCTTCTTTCACACTCCACAAGTTAAAGCCGCCGGCACCTCTCTCCTCATAATTGCAATCAACTGTCTAACCGCACTACTTGGGCGCCAAGCTATCTGGGGCGAGATTAACTGGACCATCCCGGCCATAATTGCAATCTCTGCAATCGCAGTCTCAATTCTTAGCTCACATCACGCTGCTAAGTTGCCGGGCAAGACCTTGCGGCAAGGATTTGCTGGCCTGCTATTTGTTATCGCAATGTTCACTTTAATTGAGACCTGGATAATCGCATAGGTATTTATAGGTGACTAATATTCAAGCCATGCCTTCAGTTCTCTTTGTATGTGTACACAATGCTGGCCGATCACAGATGGCTGCTGGCTTTATGACCGAGCTTTCTAAAGGAAAGATTGAAGTTCTCTCGGCAGGTTCTGCGCCAAAGGATTCAATTAATCCAGTCGCGGTAGCAGCAATGGCCGAGCTTGGAATTGATATATCAAATAACCAACCAAAAATTCTAACCACACAAGCCGTACAGAGTTCTGATGTAGTCATCACGATGGGGTGTGGTGATACCTGCCCGTTCTTCCCAGGGAAACGTTATGAGGATTGGGTCTTAGATGATCCTGCCGGTCAAGGAATCGAACCGGTTCGAATAATTCGTGATGAAATTTTGAAGCGAGTTCAAGCCTTAATCAAAGAACTTATCTAACTTCAACTAAAGTAGCTTTATGGAGAACGTTCTACTTAACCCCTCAGTTCAGCGCGTAACTGCAAAGCTCAAAGAGCTTGGCGTCGCTGGAGAGGTACGCGTCCTCTCAGATAGTGCACGTACTGCTCAAGAAGCTGCCGATGCTTTAGGAATTTTAGTTGGACAAGTCGCTTCATCAATTGTCTTTAAATTGCCTGATGACTCTCCACTATTAGTTATAACAAGTGGCCGACATCGTGTCGATACTGAGCTTGTTGCAAAAAATTTAGGGATTGAGAAATTACATCGGGTTGATGCGGATTATGTAAAAGAGAAATCGGGCTTCTCGATTGGTGGCGTATCTCCTGTGGGCTGGATTAGCCCGGCCACAATCTTGATTGATGAAGCGTTAAATGACTATGAGATTATCTGGGCAGCCGCAGGACATCCGCACTCGGTTTATCCAACAACCTTTTCCCAATTAATTGATTGCACTGGTGCCCGGCCAATGATCGTTGGGCAGTAAAAACTAATGATAGTTCTAGTTTATTTCTGGAAGATTAAAATTACTTCCTTCCCATCGGCGCTCTTACATATGGCGTTCGATAGGTTCATACTTAGACGCAATAAAAATATAACCTTCCATAAATCTCTGGGAACTGGTAGAGGTGAGACTTTCACTCCAAGAGATGCTGATGTTAGGCGCTGGGGCTTGCTGGTTGTAATACCAGAATCTAAAGTTGATGAATTTGATAATTCAAAATTAATTACTAGATGGCGAAAGCTGGCAATTAATTCGAAGAGTGAATATCGTGCAGTTTTGCAACCAATCTCCTCACATGGAAAATGGTCGAAGCATGAACCATTTAGTGAGAACCAGAGAAGTAACTGGGATGGCAGAGTTGCCGCGCTTACCCGGGCAAGAATTAAATGGCGGCTGAGCTCTAAGTTTTGGCGGGCAGTACCTCCCGTGACTCTGAGTTTAAAATCTGCGCCAGGCCTGCGGGGCGCAATCGGAATTGGTGAAGCTCCAGTTGGACTGCAAGGAACCTTCTCAACCTGGGATTCTGGCGCCGCACTTCGTGAATTCGCATACAACGGTGAGCCACATAAGAAGGCAATTTTGAGCACTAAAAAATTAGATTGGTATGCCGAAGAGCTTTTTGCGCGTTTTGCGATGATTCAAGAGCGGGGTGAGTTATAGCTCGAGATAAGGCAGAATTACCCTATGTCCATTCGCCAATATCGCCCAAAAAATAATCGGCACCATGGCATCTCGGGAAATCAGAATCTGGGTCTTTTTCTCTTACTTATTTTAGCGATTGCATTTCAGATTAGCTACCCGCTGGTAGAAGGTGATTCGCTGCGCTATGTAACAATATTTACAGTTGCAACTGGCGCACTTCTAGCACTGGTTCATTCATTTCTCTCATTTGGCCTGCGCTACTTTGCAACTTTTGGCATTGTCACTTTCCTATTTGCATTACTAGTTGAAATCATGGGTAATAAAACAGGCTGGCCCTTTGGCTCATATATTTATGACGATTCCTTAGGACCAAAGATTGCCGGAGTTCCAATACTTGTTCCCTTCGCTTGGATTATGATGGCTCACCCAGTTCTAATTGCAGCGCGAAAAACTATTCCTAATTGGGCATTTCTTTATGGTGGCGCTGGGCTCATGGCCTGGGATTTATTTTTAGATCCACAGATGGTGAGTGCGGGTCGTTGGACTTGGGATGTTGTTGGGCCCAGCGTTCCATTTCAGCCAGAGATTCCACTTTCAAATACTGCTGGCTGGCTCTTTGCGGGAATGGGGCTAATGGCGTTACTAAATTTGATTCTGCCTAAAGAGCGGCGAAAAGGTGGAGTTAACTCAACAATCCCAGATTTATTTTTAGCTTGGACTCTTTTTTCTGGAGTTATAGGAAATCTCTTCTTCTTCGATCGCCCTGGAGTTGCGCTATTTGCTGGCTCGGCATTCTTAATCTGGGCTACGCCTTATATATTTGTCGTACTCTTTGGAAAGCCAGATTTACTCAAGTAGATGATTGAATTCTGGCTCTGCACCTTTGCACTTGTTATCACACTTTTAAATGTTATATCTATGCGGGTAGTTGGTTTAAATGGCGCAAGTGCCGTGCCTGCTTCTGTTGACATTCTGGTTCCAATGAGAAATGAGGAGGCAAATGCCGAGGCCTGCATTAAATCTCTACTTAACTCAGAGCATCTAGAAAACTCTAAAATCTATGTTTTAGACGATGGCTCGCAAGATCAGACTGCGGCTCTTATTGCACCATTTAAAATTAACAAATTGAGAGGATCTGCTCTGCCGCCAGGTTGGCTCGGAAAGAATTGGGCCTGCCACAATTTGGCAAGGGCAGGTAGCGGGGAATATCTAGTGTTTATCGATGCCGATGTTAGGTTGCATCCATATGCAATTGCTTCAGCAATAACCAAGATGGAATCACTTGGCTGGGATTACATCTGTCCCTATCCAAAACAATTAGCTGGAACTTTTCTAGAGCGATTAATTCAGCCGCTACTTCAGTGGTCTTGGATGGCTAGCGTTCCGTTGCGAATAGCTGAAAAGTATCCGAGGCGTTCCACAACTATTGCAAATGGCCAGTTCTTCGCAGTTAAGCGCTCGGCCTATCTTGAATCAGGTGGACATGAATTTATAGCAAATGAGGTCCTAGATGACCTCGAGCTTGCAAGGCTATTGCTAATTAGCGGATTCAAAGGTGGCGTTGCAGATGGAAGTTCGGTAGCAAGTTGTCGCATGTACAACAGCAGTACTGAATTAGTGGATGGATATACAAAATCATTATGGAAGGCATTTGGAAGTACAAGTGGAACCTTGGTTGCTGCATTTTTACTCTTTGTTACCGGGATTCTCCCCTTCGCTGGAATAGGTGCAACAGCTATCTTTATTCTCTTATCGCGAATTCTTGTAGCCATTAAGACTAAATCGAGTGTGGCTTTCTCATTCCTACATCCACTTGCAATTATTTTTCTGCTCTACCTAATTGTGCTTTCATCAATTAGAAAATCTCGTGGCCACCTCCAATGGCGCGGGCGAGCAATCTAAAGATGTCAGAAGTAATTGTTATAGGCGCTGGTATCGGCGGAATGTCTGCTGCTGCTCGATTAGCTAAAGCCGGTCATAAGGTGAAAGTATTTGAAGCCAGCTCGCGAACTGGTGGAAAATGTCAGACTAAATGGATCGGTGACTACGCCTTTGATACCGGCCCCTCACTTCTTACACTTCCAGCTGTCTATCGCGATCTATTTCTAAAGACTGGTAAGCGAATCGAGCACGTCTTAGAAATAGAGCCTGTAGACCCGGCATTTACCTATAATTTTTCCGATCAGACCAAGATAGTTTTTCCCAATCTCTCCCTTACCGGAATCTGTAATTCAATTGAGAGAGCCCTTGGAAAAGATGCTGGGAATCAATGGCACAACTTGATGCAACGAGCTGAGCATATGTGGGATGTTTCGCGCGGACCCTTTGTTGAATCAGAGCTTAAATCAATCTTCAAATTGCTTCGCAGGAAGAATTTTCTAGGTGATTTGCGAGTTATTGCACCGCTGATCTCACTTCGCAAATTAACTTCACGTTATACGACCAACCCGTATCTAACTAAAATTATCGATCGCTACGCCACTTACTCAGGCTCTGATCCCCGCAAAGTTCCGGCAGTTCTCTTAACAATTGCATTTGTAGAGTCCACCTTTGGCGCCTGGCATATTAAGGGTGGAGTTGGAGAGCTAGCCACCGCACTTGAACTTCGGTGCCGAGATCTTGGAGTCGAATTTTTTCTTGAAACACCAGTTACTAAGATTACTTATGAGGCCCAGGCCGTAACCGGAGTCATGGCAGCGAGCAAGTTCTACCCGACAGAATTTGTTGTCGCAAATGCAGATGCACAAATTGTTTATAAGAAGCTCCTTCCAGATGAGCTACGAGTTGTAGATTCAGAGCGCAAGAAACTCAGCAAGTCCACCAAATCCTTAGGTGGGTTCTCACTCTTGCTCGGCCTTGATAACGACAAAATTACTGGCCAAATTCCAGAGTTATCTCACCATAATATTTATTTTCCTAAAGATTACGACAGCGAATTTGATGATATTTTTCTTAGAAAGATCCCTGTTAGCGATCCAACAATTTATATCTGCGCCCCAAAGGATTCAAAGATGGTTAAGGGTGAGAACAAAGAGGCCTGGTCGGTTCTAATCAACGCCCCGAGACACGAACCTGGTATTGGATGGGATTGGCGAAATAATCCAGATGAATATGCCAAGAAGATCATTGCAAAGTTAGATGGACTTGGGCTGCGAGTATCAGAGCGATTAGAGGTAATGGAATTTATTACTCCATTCGATTTAGAGAATAGCGTTGGCGCACCTGGTGGCTCAATTTATGGAACATCTAGCAACGGAGCGCGCTCAGCTTTCTTGCGAGCAAGTAACACCTCACCATTAAAAAATCTTTATTGTGTTGGTGGTTCAGCTCATCCTGGTGGTGGCCTACCGCTAGTTGGAATTAGCGCAGAGATTGTGGCCGAAGCAATCGGACGGGCTAAGTGACAAGTCTTTTATAAGAGTTAAGAGTCAGCTGCATAAGAGCAATAAATTGCATTGCCGCCCAAATGATTCCAATTAGGTTGGCAGAATCAAAGTTTAGAATATTTAAAATTATCGCAATGAAAATTAGGCTTGCTCGAACTGGGCGTTCGCAGATTGTCACTATTCCGACTTCGCCATGTCCAAGACTGCCTGCCCGTGCCCTGAGATATTCTTGGGTAAATGCAAATAAAAGTGCAAGGTAGATAAATTGCGCTGGTGCGCCAAGTTCGTATAGCGCAAGAGCCCAGAAGAATTCTGTTAGGCGATCAACAAACGAGTCTAAAAATGCGCCCAACCTCGAACTCTTTTGGGTAATTATTGCGAGTGAGCCATCAATCCCATCAAAGAGAAGTGAGAGTGTAAGGAAAATGGCCGCCACCCAGATATCTGGAAATTGCCATAGCGCGATCGCAAATGCGAGCCCAGAAAATGTTAGAAAATTTGGCGATACTTTCAGCTTTGCCAAGATATTAACTAGCGCAAAAGATATCTGAAGCCAAGTCTTAACGACTCCTTCAATTTTCGCTCCCCCATGTAATCCAGACCAGGCTACAAAGAATTCATCGCGCTTCATGGCTTGGTAATCCCTGGAGCTATTCCTATGTTCTTGCAAATTTCAAGAGTCGCATCTGCTGAATTCATCGTGTAGAAATGAAGTCCTGGAACTTTTAATGAGATTAGCTCTTCACAGAGCTTACTTGCAAGTTCAACTCCAGCGTTTCTAACTGCAATGGGATCCGCTGCAATTGCATCAAAGACTTTAGAAATTTCTCTTGGTATGGCAGTTCCACCAAGTTCGGCCATTCGATGTAACTGCTTAACATTTGTTATGGGCAAAATCCCGGCGATAATTGGCAGACTTGATCCTCTATCAGCTAACTTTTCTACAAGCCGCTGCCATCTAGAGCTATCGAAGAAGAACTGTGTTGTTGCAAAGCTTGCACCTAACTCCTCTTTACGGATTAAGACATCAACATCTTTGCTGAAATCTCCGGAAGTTGCCGGGTGTCCATCCGGGAAGGCGGCGACACCAACTTTTACTCCACCTTCGGCGATGGCAAGTTCAACGAGTTGATCAGCATGATCAAACCCACCAGGTGTAGGTATCCAAGGTGAAGCAGGTCCGCCAACCGGGTCGCCTCTTAGCGCCAGAATGTTCTTTATCCCTGAGCTCTTATATTGATTCAAAATATCGATTAGCTCACTTTTGGTCGAACCAACGCAAGTCAAATGAGCGACTGTATCTTTGCCGGTCCGCTTAGTTATCTCAGTTGTAATAGCGACTGTTCGCTCTCTCGTGCTTCCACCAGCACCATATGTAACAGATATGAAATCGAGCGAGATGGCCTCTAGGGCAGAGCTAGCTTGCCAGAGCCGTTCTGTGCCGGCCTCATCCTTAGGAGGAAAGAACTCGATTGAAACTGTCATCTTTCCCATAGCGGGTCAGGTTACCCTTACCACGTGAATTTTTCGCCTACCTCAGACCTTAAAGAGATTCGTAATTCGGTAAATCAAGAGTTGCTCAATTTTATCGCTGCTGAAAATAAATATCTAGAAGAAATCGGCGGCGAGTTAGCTCCCGTCTCTCAAGCTATGGAGCGATTTCTATTGGATAGCGGTAAGCGGTTGCGACCACTCTTTGCATATATCGGCCATCTTGGAACTGGCGCGAAGCCAAATCTAGCAACACTGCGTGCTTGCGCCGCCCTCGAATTAGTTCATGTCTGCGCTCTTATGCATGATGACGTTATGGATGGTTCAGATACTAGGCGCGGTGCCCCGGCAATTCACAAGGCATTTGAAGCGTTCCATATTGAACAGGAGCTTTCGGGATCGTCAGAACAATTTGGAATTTCAACTGCGATCCTACTTGGCGATTTAGCACTCGTCTGGTCAGCCAAGATGCTCCACCAATCTGGCCTTCCAAGTGAATCTTTGATTGCATCCTTACCAATGTATGACGAAATGCGCGTTGAATTAATGGCCGGACAATATTTAGATGTTTACGAACAAGCTCTTGCCACTAACTCTGTAGCGAGATCGCTAAAAGTTGCACGCTATAAATCTGGAAAGTACACGATTGAAAGACCGCTTCATTTTGGCGGTGCCCTCGGTGGCGCAAGTCAATCACTTCTTGATTCATATTCGGGATATGGCCTGCCACTTGGTGAAGCATTTCAACTTCGTGATGATGTTCTTGGAATTTATGGGGACCCGAGCGAGACTGGTAAACCAGCCGGAGACGACCTTCGTGAAGGAAAGCGGACAGTTTTAATCGCCAAGACTTTAGAGCTTGCCGACGCTAAATCGCGCGAGCTAATTAAGGCAGCTCTTGGAAAGCCAGATTTAAATGCGGCAGATGTAGATTCCATCCGTGAAATTATCGTAACCTGCGGAGCCCTAGCCCAGCTCGAAGTGATAATCGATTCCCTTACTTCCAGCGCGCATTTAGCCCTTGAACATGGTGAAATTGACCCCTTGGCCAAGTCGGCAATGACGCAACTAGCCACGATCGTTACCAAGCGGAAGCTTTAAAATACTATTGAATTTAGAATTGTGATTAATTTCAGGAATGGATGAAGATGCCAGCTCGCGTTAAAGGTCCAACTGATCACGTCGTTATTGTCGGCGCTGGTCTAGGTGGCTTGAGCGCGGCTCTACGCCTGGCCGGAGCTGGTCGGAAAGTGACAGTTGTTGAAAGAGAGAGTGTGCCTGGCGGTCGTAATGGTCTTCTAAAAACCGATGGCTACTCATTCGACACTGGTCCATCTGTTCTGACGATGCCAGATTTAATTCAAGATGCGCTCTCATGCGTTGGTGAAGATTTGAAGGATTGGCTAGAGCTACTTCCACTAAAGCCGCTCTATCGGGCATTTTATGATGATGGCTCAACTCTCGATGTGCATGCTGAGACGGGACGGATGCAGGAAGAGATTCGCAATGTCATTGGTCCAGAAGAGGCAGCAGGATATGGACGTTATGTAGATTTTGTTACCAAACTTTATAAATATGAGATGAAAGATTTCATAGATCGAAATATTGATTCACCTTTAAACTTATTGACACCCAATCTTGCCAAACTGGTTGCACTCGGTGGCTTTCGCCGATTAGCGCCAAAGGTAAATGACTTTTTAAAAGACCCACGTACTCAGAAGGTCTACTCATTTCAGGCGATGTATGCCGGAGTAAGCCCACAACAAGCCTTGGCGATATATGCAGTAATTGCTTATATGGATTCGGTAAATGGCGTCTTCTTCCCTAAGGGTGGAATGCATGCTGTACCAAGGGCGCTAGCCGGAGCTGCGGCTAAGCACGGTGTTGAATTTAAATACAACCAGACAGTCACATCAATCGAGCATTCAGGTGGCAGAGCGCGAGCAGTAATCACAGCTAGCGGAGATCGAATTGAATGCGACGCCGTAATTTTAAATCCTGATCTTCCTGTGGCTTGGCGTGAGCTTCTTGGCCGAACTCCCCCTTCAGTCAAACGCTTAAATTACTCACCATCTTGCGTAACGCTACTAATTGGCTCTAACAGGAGTTATGACCGCCTAGCTCATCACAATATTCACTTTGGCAAGTCTTGGGATGGCGTCTTTGATGAATTAATCAAAAAGAAGATCTTAATGACTGATCCGAGTCTGCTCGTAACAGTTCCTTCGCATGATGATAAATCACTAGCGCCTGCCGGGAAAAACTCATATTACGTATTATTTCCAACGCCTAATCTCTCTGCTGATATTGACTGGAAAGTTCAAGGTCCGAAATATCGCGATCAGATGCTCCGCACGATGGAGGAGCGAGGTTACGAAGGTTTTGCGGATTCAATTGAATTCGAACGCATGACAACTCCCCTTGATTGGCAGGAGCAAGGAATGGAGCAGGGCGCACCATTTGCTAGTGCACATACCTTCTTCCAGACGGGCCCATTTAGACCAAGAAATATGGCAAAGGGTTTTGAGAATGTGGTCTTCGCTGGCTCTGGAACACAACCCGGTGTTGGAGTTCCAATGGTGCTGATCTCTGGTCGTTTGGCAGCTGAACGAATTGTTGGACCAGTTAAATAAATGGATGAGCTAACTGCAGCCGGAATAACCGACCCTGCACTTCGCGCTTCTTATGCAGAATGTAAGCGGTTAAATTCGCTACATGGAAAGACTTATTACCTAGCAACACTTCTACTTCCACCTGCGAAGCGCCCCTTTGTGCATGCACTTTATGGTTTTGCGCGCTTCGCAGATGAGATCGTTGATGACTTGAATTCAACGCTAAGCGATGAAGAGAAAGCAATCGAACTTACTACTTGGGGCAATCAAGTCTTACAAGATCTTAAAGATGGAAATAGCTCTGACCACATTGGTCGAGCTTTAGTAGATACGGTTAATCGCTTTCAAATTCCTATCGAATACTTCGAGGCCTTCTTGAATTCTATGGCCATGGATTTAACGGTAAGTGAATACCAGAGCTTTGATGATCTAATGGAATATGTTTACGGTTCGGCATCTGTAATCGGACTGCAGATGCTGCCAATCCTGGGAGTGACTAACTCAGAGGCCTATGCGGCGGCCGAGAAGCTTGGGACCGCATTTCAACTTGCAAATTTCATTCGAGATATTGGCGAAGATTTAGATCGGAGTCGAATCTATCTTCCAATAGCTGAGCTAAAAGCACATGGTGTAGACCGCGAAATGTTAGAGGCACGAATTCTTACCCCACAAATTAAGGCAGCTCTTGTAGATCAGATCGCAAGGGTGCGAAGGATACAGAGCGAGGCCGCCGCCGGAATAAAGGCGCTGGCCCCGGAGTCGCAGGCGTGTATTGAAGCGGCATCCGAACTCTATTGTGGAATTGTTGATGAAGTTGAACGGATTAATTTTGAAGTCTTTAACATCAGAGCAAAGACATCTACCTGGCGCAGAATCAAAGTAGCCGTGCCAGCTCTGATTAGAGCACAGCGTGCACGGAGAATAAAGTAGGAGATAGAGTCAAATTGGGTTAGCTAATTTTGTTTAGTTTGCTAGCCTTCTACTTAGCGGGAGCCGAGAAATTGGCTGAGAGGATCTGAAATTCAGATCGACCGTAAAACCAGTTCGGTAATGCGAATTGGAAAGGGGTAAGTGCATGAATTTAATGGTAACTGTCTTAACTGCTTGGGGATATGAATTATCGCTGCTTGAATTAATCGCCTTCATCACCGCTGTTATTGGTGTGGGCCTTGGAGTATTAGGACCTCGCAAAACTTGGCCCTGGTGGATTGTTAGCTCACTTCTCTACGCGGCGCTCTTCTTTCAATGGAACTACTACGCAAGCGGATTTTTACAATTCATCTTTGTCGCTGGCGCTATTGCTGGTTGGTTTGGTTGGGGGCCGAAAGGTGCGATACCAAAGCGTCTCTCAAGGCGTGAAATACAGATCTGGGGCCTGGCTTATCTTCTCGCCTGGTTCTCACTCTATCCGCTACTTAAATCCATCGGCGCTGCCGCCTCACTAACAGATGCCTTTGGTTTTGTAGGTAGCTGCATTGCTCAGTTCTTAATGGTGCTTCAGCGATATGAGAGTTGGATTATCTGGTTTGTTGTCGACGCGGTATATGTCTATCAATACTGGAACGGTGGGCAATACCTGACAGCAATTCTCTACTTTATCTTTGTCTTAATTGCAGTCGCGGGCTGGAAGCGTTGGCTTCGTGAAGCAAAATCTAATTCAATTTGATTCGATCTTGCCCACGTTGGTTCCAAGATGTGGGCAGAGCGTTCTCATAACTATCGACGGCCCTGCCGGCTCAGGCAAGACCACGCTAGCTAATTCACTTGGGGCAAAATTAGCTTCAAGTTATACGGTTCATATGGATGATTTATATGAAGGTTGGCAATCCACGCTTACTCCAGAATTAACCATAAAACTTAATTCCCTATTAGCCAGGATCCGAGATAAGTCCCAAGTGGCTTTTAGGCCATATGACTGGCAGAAGAATGAACTATCTGAACCAATTAACATTCCTGCGCCGCAATATTTAATCCTCGAAGGAGTTGGGTCAGGTCAGGGCGCAATACGAAAATTTGCCTCTCTGGCGCTATGGATTGAGGTGCCAGAATCTCAGGGCTTGGCCAGAGTTATTCTTCGAGATGGTCCACAAGTAGCGGATCAAATGGTGGGCTTTCTCGCGGTCCAGAGCGCATATTTTTTGAAAGAAGATCCTAAGAAGAGCGCGGATTACCGCTTAAGTGGGCTTGAGACTGTCTAAGATTTAAGTGTGTCCGACTTAACCGGCGAAATCATAGATAACCGCTACCAACTACTGAAAGTAGTTGGTACTGGCGGGATGGCTACTATTTATCAGGCTGTTGATTTGCGGCTAGATCGCCCAGTGGCTGTAAAAATAATGCACTCACATCTGGCAAATGATGAGGGCTTTGTAAATCGCTTTATTCGTGAAGCTAAAGCTGCTGCAACTCTGACCCATCCAAATATTGTTGCGATTCAAGATCAAGGATGGAACGAGGGCGGAGTCCCTGCGGTATTTATAGTTATGGAATACATTGAAGGTTTCACGCTTCGTGATGTCATTAACGACCAAGGAGCGCTAGGCACTACTGAGAGCCTAAGATATTTTGCACCGGTGCTTGCTGGAATGAGCGCGGCACATAAACATGGAATTTTACACCGCGACATTAAACCCGAGAATATTTTAATTTCAAAAGATGGGCGCATAAAGATTGCAGATTTTGGGTTAGCTAAAGGACCAGAATTAGGAGCATCCCTCACAATTGAATCTAGCGTTATTTTGGGCAGCGTCTCCTATCTCTCTCCTGAACAAGTTCAACGAGGTGTCTCAGATTTTCGAAGCGATGTTTACGCACTTGGCATAGTTCTCTTTGAAATGCTCACAGGCAGAAAGCCCTTTGATGGTGAGAGCCCAATTCAAATTGCTTATATGCATGTAAATGGGAATATCTCGGCTCCATCCTCGGTAAATTCGAAGGTTCCACCAGAGCTCGATGAGATAGTCCTAAAAGCCGCAGCCAATAATCCAGATAAGCGTTTTAAAGATGCCGGTGCTATGCAGGAAGAGATTCAAGCTCTGCTTTCAAAATTAGACCCAAAGCGGCGCCAGATGAGCCTAGAGCTAGATATTCCCATCCCTAAATCAGTGGCTCAAAAAAAGCGAAGAAGTAAGATAGAGATATTGAAAAATATAACAACCCAGCTGGATCTAAAGAGGGGCAAAGAAATGGCCGAGAGATCAAACTCTGCTAAAAAGAGTAGCAAGAGCGCTCCTCCACCAGCGAAGCGGAAACTATCAAAACGAGTTAAGCGCAATAGAGCGACCGCTCTACTTATGGTGCTCGCAATAATTAGCGGGATTTGGTATCAAATTTATGGACCTGGCACCAAGATCTCCATTCCATCACTTGCAGGCATGACACAGAGCCAGGCCCAGATAACACTGGATGAGCTTGGGTTAATGGCTGAAGTTAGAGAGAGCATCTTTAGTGAAGATATCGCTAAGGGTAAAGTTATTACTTCAGATCCGTCGGGAGGTGGCCGAGTTTCAATTGCAGGCACCGTAGGTTTAATTATCTCAAAAGGAAAAGAACGGATAAAGGTTCCGGATTTATCAGCTCTATCTATCGATGATGCAAATATAAAACTTGATGCGAGCCTCCTAAAGTCCGGACGAGTAATCGAGAGATTTCATGCAGAAATTGAAGCTGGGTTTGTAATTCAGACCAATCCAGCTATTGGTACTCGAGTTCGTAAAGAGAGCACCGTGGATTTAGTAGTAAGCCGTGGTGTGGAACAAGTGGATATAACAGATTACAAGGGAAGAAGTAGCGATCAGGCTTTGAATGAACTTACCGATGCTGGACTGCAAGTTGAAGCTACCTATGAATTTAGTGACACGGTAGAGATAGGAACTGTGATATCACAGGTTCCAAGTGATGTGACAACGGTTGCTAAGGGCGACATAATAACCTTAATAATATCAAAGGGTCCCTCAATGATTGCGGTACCAAATGTTTATTCGCTTTCGAAACTTGAGGCAACAAAGATTCTAGAGGACCTTGGATTTAGCGTAGGTTTCAAATATATCGGCAATAAAACTAAGGTCACAAATATTTCACCAGACTACAAGACCATGGTCTCCCCTGGGTCAACCATTACTATCACCTTAGGTTAGATTTTGACGGGTAATTCTTGACTCATATGAGTTAGGGTTGCGAAATGTCTAGCACCCGAAAGCTTCCACGCTTAGGCGCCCATACCCCTACATCCGGCGGCATGGCTAAACGATCGATTGCATATGCCCAAGAAGTTAAGGCTGAAGCAATTCAAGTCTTTGCTTCAAACCCAAGAGGGTGGGCGATGCCAGATGCCAACTTTGAAGTAGATAAATTATTTCGAGATAAAGCGCTAGAACTAGATATTGAAACTTATGTCCATGCGCCATTTTTAATTAATTTAGGTTCACCAACACCGGCTACATATGAGAACTCATTAGCCTCTACCGCATACTCACTAAAGCGAGCTAGTGAAATTGGCGCGAAAGGGGTCGTTGTACATACTGGTTCTGCTGTCGATTCCACTTACGTCGATAAAGCATGGAAGCAGATCAAGAAGGGCGTAGTTCCAATCTTAAGCAAATTATCGCAAGATGATCCGTGGCTACTATTAGAACCAACTGCAGGACAAGGTCAGTCTCTTGTAAAAAAGTTGGATGATCTACTTCATTATTTTGAAGCACTTGAATGGCACCCAAAGGTCGGAGTCTGCCTCGATACCTGCCACGTATTTGCTGCCGGACATGACATTGCTAAAAAAGGTGGCATGACGCAGACGCTAGATTTACTTGTTGAGCTTGTGGGAATCGAGCGAATAAAACTTATCCACGCAAATGATTCGATGGATGTCTGTGGGGCGCTAAAAGATCGCCATCAGAATCTAGGTGATGGTGAGATCGGGATAAAGCCATTTGAGGAGCTCTTGGCCCACCCTGCAGTTAAAGGTGCTCCCCTAATTCTAGAAACACCTGGCATGGAGCCAAAGCATGGTGAAGAGATTGCTCTACTTTCAAAGATGAGAGCAAAGATAAAGTGAGAGAGAGCAAATTATTCTCAAGCCTTCTACTCTTAGCGGTGTCGGCAATCTGGGGCGGCGCCTTCGTGTCGATGAAGGGTACCTTAGAGCGCTTAGATGTTAACTCATTTTTAACTTGGCGCTTCTTAATTGCAACGCTCTTACTAATTTTCATTAGACCAAAGGTTCTGAAGAAATTTAACCGTGAGCTCATTTTGAAGGGCGCACTTGTTGGATTCTTCTTGGGTGGTGGCTATATTTTTCAATCCTTTGGCTTAACGCTTACTACCGTATCTAACACCGGCTTTATAACTGGGCTATATGTCGTAATTACCCCCCTCATTGCCGCACTTGTTTTAAAGCGAAATATCTCAGGGTTTGAATGGTTTGCTGTAGTTCTTGCAACTGTTGGACTGGGGCTTCTCTCTCTAAATGGCTTTAGCTTCGGGCTTGGCGAAATGCTGGTACTCGTGAGTGCTCTCTTCTTCGCACTTCACATTATCGGCCTCGGACAATGGGCATCTAGCCTGGACACATACGCCCTTACCGTCTTGCAACTAGGCACCTGCGCACTGATGGCTTTCATTGCAAGTACCAAGAGCGGCTTTAACGCCCCGCCCGATTCTGGTGTCTGGTGGTCGATTATCTATACCGCGCTCTTTGCTACGGCTCTTGCTTTCATAGTTCAGACTTGGGCGCAGTCATTTATTAGACCAACAACTGTCGCCGTAATCCTTGCTATGGAGGTGGTATTTGCTGCAGCCTTTGGCATCTGGCTATTAACCGAGCCACTGACTATCCGGATAGCTCTCGGTGGAATATTGGTTATAGCGTCGATGTACCTGATCATTTTTCTAGAGCAACGTAAGAACCAGAGAGCGAAAATTTCAAATGGCTGATTTCAGATCTGACACTGTCACGAAACCTTCGCCCGAAATGCTTGCGGCTATGCTCAAAGCAGATCTTGGTGATGATGTATATGGCGATGACCCAACTGTAAATAATTTTGAGAAAGACCTCGCAGAAATGTTTGGAAAGCAGGCTGCTCTCTTTACCCCTACTGGATCTATGGCAAATCAAATTGCGATTCGCCTTCTAGTAAAGCCAGGTGAAGAGTTACTAACTGAGACAAATTCACATATCGTCCGGGCTGAACTTGGCGCGGCCGCCACCTTTAGTGGAATTACTACGCGAACCTGGCGCGCCGATCGCGGCTTACTTCATGCCGCTCAGGTTATGGAGATTGCTGCTCCAGATTCTGGTCCATATTTAGTTTCGACCAAAGCCATTGCTATTGAAAATACCCACAACTTTGGTGGTGGCAGTGTCCAAGATTTGAAGCAAATTCTCGAGTTACAGAAGCAGGCTGCGCCGCATGGGCTCAAACTGCATCTCGATGGTGCCCGCATTTGGAATGCCCATATTGCAACAGGTATTGCACTTAATGAACTTGCAAACAGCTTTGACACAATAAGCGTCTGCTTCTCAAAGGGGCTAGGAGCTCCGGTTGGTTCGGCAATAATCTCTACAAGTGAGCGGATTGAAGAAGCTCGGATTTGGCGCAAAAGATACGGCGGTGGAATGCGACAGATCGGCCTACTGGCTGCAGCAGCCGCTTATGCCGTTGAAAACAATATTTCGCGCTTGGGTAATGATCACAAGATGGCGAAAGAGATTGCTATTGCTTGTGCACAAATTGATAGTTCGATAATTAATCCTGATGAAGTTGAAACCAACATCGTTGCCCTAAATCTTGCAAAGTTTAATATTTCGGCCAGTGAACTGAGCCAAGAATTAAAGATTGAAGGAATTTTAACTGGTGCACTCGGGCCTAAATTTCTGAGACTAGTTACTCATCTTGATATCTCACAAGCTGATATGGATAAAGTCTTAACTATTTTGCCACCGCTACTCAAGCGCTCCCTCGTGGCGAAGTAAATATTCTTTAATCTTTAACCCATAACCATAATTTCCAAGAGCGCCACCGCTCTTTATCACTCTGTGGCATGGAATTATTGGTGCAATTAGATTTTTCGCACAAGCTGTACCTGCAGCTCGAACAGCGCTGGGAGAACCAGCCCGCTCTGCTAAATCTGCATATGACCAAGTCTTTCCAGCGGGAATTTTACGCATCGCCTTCCAGGCATCTTGAGAAAACTCTGGACCAGGTTGGCGAACTTTTATGCCTCCCAGCGCAGTTAAATCCCCCATGAAATAATCTTCGATCAAATCACTAATTATTGGAATTTGCTTTACCTTTTTAAATTCACGTTTATTGTCAGTTTTATCCATACGCGAGATTAAATCCTGATGGCTTTGAAATCCAGCCGCCAGCAAGATATGTTCATCGCTGACTAGAAAAAGCTCACCAGCTGGCGTCTTGTGAATTGCTTGGAGAAGCATCCGACAACACTATTGCGAAATCAGTGATCGCGTAACATCTCTGCAACTAAAAATGCGAGCTCGAGGGATTGGGTGTGGTTTAGACGGGGGTCGCAGGCGCTCTCATATCGTGTGGCTAGGTCAGCCTCTGAAATTTGTTCACCGCCGCCAACGCATTCGGTAACATCATCGCCGGTAAGTTCGATGTGAATCCCTCCAGGATGTGTCCCAAGGGCCTTGTGTACCTCGAAGAATCCACGAACCTCATCTATTACATCATCAAATTTACGCGTCTTATAGCCGCTTGGAGCCTCATAAGTATTTCCGTGCATAGGATCGCAGACCCACAGAACTTTCGCACCAGATTCAGTGACAGCCTTAACTAGAGCAGGGAGCTTCTCTCGGATCATTCCAGCGCCCATCCGAGTAATGAAGGTTAGTCGGCCGGGTTCATTCTTAGGATTCAACATCTTTATCACTGCAAGAGCATCTTCAACCGTGCTCTTTGGCCCAAGTTTAATTCCGATTGGATTTTGAATCTTAGAGGCAAAGTCCATATGTGCGCCATCTAGTTGTCTGGTCCGCTCGCCAATCCATAGAAAGTGAGCTGAAACGTCATATGGAAGATCTGTTCTGGAATCAATTCTGGTTAGCGCCTTCTCGTATTCAAGGATTAGCGCCTCGTGAGAAGAGTAAAAATCAACGGTCTTAAAAGAAGCTGGATCGACTCCGGCAGATGCCATGAAATCTAATGAACGGCCAATCTCATTAGCCATCTCTTCATAACGAGCGCCAAAGCGAGGATCATTTGCAAATCCTTTATTCCATTCATGAACATATCGGATATCTGCAAAGCCGCCTTGAGTAAAGGCACGAACTAAATTGAGAGTAGATGAAGATGTGTTGTAAACCTGAACTAATCGCTCTGGATTAGGCGTACGAGCTTCAAGAGTAAAGGCGAGGTCATTTACTGCATCGCCGCGATAAGCCGGAAGTGTTACATCGCCTCGAGTCTCATTATCGCTACTTCTTGGCTTTGCAAACTGACCAGCCATGCGACCGACCTTAATAACTGGCAGGCTTGCAAAATATTGCAAGACTGCTGCCATCTGCAGAATTGTTTTAATACGATTTCGAATTGAATCTGCGGTTGCAGCTTCGAATGTCTCAGCACAATCTCCACCTTGTAGCCAGAATGCTTTACCTTCTTGAGCTACTGCGATCTTCTCTTTGAGGCTGTCACATTCGCCAGCAAATACCAGTGGTGGCGCCTTGCGAAGTATTTCAACGGCTTTAGTAACTTGTGGGCCATCAACGCCACCAGGCCATTGTGGTTGCTGGGCAGCTACAAGGCCTGGAGTAAATAGCGATTCGATGTTCATCATGTCCTTAAGTTTAGAGAGGTAGGGCTAAGCGGTGCTGGGTAATTATTGAAATTATCCGAAGAAGACTTGTGCCTCTGCGTACAAATCAGGAGTAACCAACTTAAGTTGGGTGGTCGCAGAAGCTAGTGGTACGCGCTCAATTTTGGTTCCATGAAGTGCGACCATCTTTCCAAAGTCACCCTCATGAATTGCTGTAATTGCGTGTAGTCCAAATCGAGTTGCTAGTACTCGATCAAAGGCAGTTGGAGTTCCACCGCGTTGAATGTGCCCTAGTACTGAAGTGCGAGCCTCTCTGCCGGTCTTCTCTTCAATCTGACCTGCCAGCCACTCACCAATTCCAGATAATTTAACGTGACCAAATGAGTCCAGAGTCTGATCCTTTACGACCATGTCGCCATCTTGTGGGATTGCTCCTTCGGCGATGACAATAATTGGTGCAAATGACGATTCGAATCTTGAATTAACCCATTCGCATACCTTCTCCACCGAGAATTTAATTTCTGGAATCAAGATACAAGAAGCGCCCCCGGCGATTCCGGCATGAAGCGCAATCCAGCCAGCATGACGTCCCATGACTTCAACAATTATTGCACGGTGATGTGACTCTGCTGTTGTGTGAAGGCGATCGATTGCTTCAATAGCAATATTTACAGAGGTATCAAAACCAAATGTGTAATCAGTATTATTTAAGTCATTGTCGATGGTCTTAGGAACTCCGATAACTTTAACTCCGAGAGAATCTAACTTTGTAGCTACTCCGAGCGTATCTTCGCCACCAATCGCTACAAGAGCATCAATATTCATCTTTGCAAGATTTTCTTTAATTCGTTCTACGCCATTTTCGATTTTGAATGGGTTAGTTCTAGATGAACCAAGAATTGTTCCACCACGAGGCAAAATACCTCTAGTTGTCGCTAGGTCAAGAGGCATCGTAAGGCCCTCTAGTGGCCCTTTCCATCCATCGCGGAAGCCGACAAAGTCATATCCGTATTCCTTTACACCCTTACGGACAACAGCTCTAATTACAGCATTTAGTCCGGGGCAATCTCCGCCACCTGTTAGGACACCAATACGCATCATTTACTCCTGATTTAATAATTAATAGCGATAAAAACTATTTAGGGGTGGTCAACTTTGACTAGGAAAGTCTACCCTCCGCATAGAGGTGGTTAAATCATCCCCTAAAGACTGGAGCACAATTTTGAGCCGACTGAACCAAGAAACTAGGTTAGTTGCAGGTATTGATACCTCTACCCAGTCCGTTAAGGTAGTAATTCGCAGCGCCGAAACAGGTGAATTAATCCGCGAAGGACGCGCAGCTCACCCTGATGGAAGTGAAGTCGATCCCGCTCTCTGGTGGGCAGCTACTCAGGATGCAATAAATATGGCTGGTGGCTTAGAAGATATCGCTGCGATTGCAGTTGCTGGCCAACAGCATGGCATGGTTGCGTTAGATAAAAATGGAGCAGTAATTCGCCCAGCACTTCTCTGGAATGACACTCGCTCTGCAGCTGAAGCAACAGAGTTGAACAACGAATTAGGTGGCGGCTCTGGTATTGCAAATGCTGTTGGATCAGCGCTAGTTGCATCGTTCACTGCAAGCAAAGTTCGCTGGCTAGCTAAACATGAGAGTAAAAACGCTGAGAAGGTTGCAGCTATTGCACTCCCCCATGACTGGATTTCATGGAAGATTTCTGGAAGTAATTCGATAACAGATCTATTTACCGATCGTGGTGATGCGAGTGGAACTGGATATTTTGATAGCGTCACTAACGAATACCGTAAAGATATTTTTGAGTTAGCAATTGGTTCAAAGCAAGAAATTGTATTCCCTCGAATTGTTGAGCCAAGAACCTTTGCGGCCAAAACTCCGACTGGAATTCCAATAGCAGCAGGTACTGGTGATAACGCTGCAGCAGCAATTGGCGTAGGTGCCGAGCCTGGTGATGTAGTTGTCTCACTCGGGACAAGTGGAACTGCCTTTGCGGTATCAAAGACACCAACACATGATGCCAGTGGTGAAGTTGCAGGCTTTGCAGATGGAACCGGGTATTTTCTACCGCTAGTCTGCACGTTAAATGCAGCTCGAATTTTGGATGCAGCGACTCGAATTCTCGGGGTGACTCATGACGAACTTGGCGAGTTAGCACTGATTGCAGAGCCCGGAGCAAATGGCTTAACACTTCTCCCTTATTTTGAGGGTGAGCGAACTCCTAATCGACCAGATGCAACCGGCGTTTTTTCTGGCATGAACCTTGCAAACTCAACTCGCGCGGATTTAGCTCGAGCAATGATTGAGGGAATGCTCTGTGGTATGGCAGATGCCGTTGCCTCACTTGAGAAATTAGGAGTTGAAGTAAAGCGAATTCTCTTAGTTGGAGGAGCAGCAAAAAATCCTGCAGTCGGAAAGATTGCATCAGCCCTCTTTGGCCGTGAGGTATTAATTCCGCCACCTGGTGAATATGTAGCTATTGGCGCGGCAAAGCTTGCTGCTTGGGCACTTCTTGGAACCGAGCGTCCGCCAAAATGGAACCTAGGCGAAGTTACAAGTATAAAAGAGCGTCCTACTCCTGAAGTTTTAGCCAAGTATCGCAAGCTACGTGATCAGACTGAGGGTTGGTAACAATGGCTATAAAGCATGAACTTGTTGATTATTTAACAGCGCGTAGTAATAGCTCGCTCCCTGAAGTTTGGCAGGCGCCGATTTCAGAGCTTCGAAAGAATTTAGAGAATCGAGCTCTCCAATCAGGAGAACCAGAAAATATTTTCGAAGTTAAGCATAGATTTATACCAGGACCTACGAGTGATCTACCGATTCGGATATATCGCCCAGTTAAAGGGAGCGTACTGCCAGCACTCGTATTTTTTCATGGAGGTGGTTGGGTTCTAAACAATCTAGATAGTTATGAGCAAGCTCTGCGCTCTCTTGCCAACAAGGGGAAGTTTGTAGTTATTGCAGTTAACTATCAAAAGGCACCAGAACAGCCCTTTCCGGTTCCATTTGACGACTGTTATGCCACCTTAAATTGGGTGTATGAAAACTCTGCGCAACTTGGAATCAATGAGAGTCAGATTGGAGTTGGCGGTGATAGCGCCGGTGGCAATCTTGCTGCAGCAGTTGCAATCAAGGCGCGAGATCAGGGTGATTTCAACCTTGCCTTTCAACTATTGATCTACCCCTGCAATGACAATGAAATGAAATATGACTCTGCCTACAACAATGCAGTCGGATATGGGTTAAGTACTCAGAGCATGGAATGGTTCTGGAAGCAGTACCTCTCAAGGAAAGCTGATGCTAAAAATCCATATGCTGTTCCGGCGGCAGCAAAAGATTTTAGAGGTTTGGCACCTGCGATTATCACAACAGCTGAATTAGATCCCCTATTAGATGACGGCTATAACTATGCAGAGCTACTGCGAAAGTCTGGGGTTGCAACCGTATACCGAGAGTATGACGGTGTTATTCATGGCTATTTTACTTTGGCGGCAATCACACCAGAAGCTCAAGTTCTTCAACAATTTGTTGTAGACGAGATAAATGCTCTACTCCAGCGTTAAATTCAAAATTTTGATTTAAACCCTACTTAGTAGAAACTGAGCTAATGTCCCGGCGTAACTGGCTTCTCTTTCTCTTCGTTGGCTTCATCTGGGGTATTCCATACCTGCTTATTAAGGTGGCCGTCGAAGAGCTCTCCCCTCCTGTAATTGTGTTTTCACGCGTCGCCATCGGATCACTTATTTTAATTCCAATCGCGATGCGTCGAGGTTCATTGAGACCAGCCCTTAAAGCTTGGCGCTATGTAATACCTTATGCGGTTGGCGAGATGGTAATTCCGTGGTTCTTGATAACAGCCGCAGAAGTGAAGATGAGTTCTGGACTTGCTGGACTGCTTGTTGCAACGGTACCAATCTGGGCAACAATAATCGCATCACTACATGGTGATAAAACTGTCTGGCATCACAAACGTCTACTTGGAATTTTGATTGGCTTCATTGGAATAATTCTTGTAGTCGGAATTGAAAGCTTCTCTGGGCGACAATCAATTGTTGCAATTTTGATGATTTTAGTCGCTTCAATTGGCTATGCCTGGGCGGTAACTATGGTTACCACCAAAATTCCTGAAATCGATCCAATCTCAATTAATGCAATAGCTATGGCTTTTACTTCAATCGTATATCTCCCGCTAGTTGCGATAAATCTTCCAGACCAAATGCCAAGCGCAAAAGTATTAACAACAATTCTCGCCTTGGGGCTCTTTCCTACAGCACTTGCATTTATTTTATTCTTCCAACTTATTTCCGTAATCGGGGCAGCTCGTGGCTCGTTAGTTACCTACTTGAACACCGCATTTGCCGTAGTCCTTGGCGTAATAGTTTTAAATGAACCTTTTACCCTTGGTATCGCGCTTGGTCTACCACTTGTGCTTATTGGGTCGTATTTTGCTGGGCGAAATGCCGTTATTTCTGTTCAATAAATCCGAGTTTAGTTAGAGCCTTCGCATCTCGCTGCCACTCTTTACTGACCTTTACGTGTAACCCTAAATATATCTTTGCATCTAGGAAGTTTTCGACAGTTGCTCTCGCCCGAATACCGATGTCCTTTAGGCGAGAGCCTTGCGGGCCGATCACAATTGATTTCTGGCTATCCCTCTCAACATGGAGAGTTGCATGGATATCATAAAACTCTTTACCTTCACGCTTTGACATCTCATCAATTGTTACCACTATTGAGTGTGGAACCTCTTCATACAGATTCTCAATTGCTGCTTCTCGGATGAGCTCAGTTATCGTCATCTCACTTGCTTGATCAGTTGTGATGTCCTCTGGATAGAGTGAAGGCGAAATCGGAAGCTTGGCCGCTAGAAGCTCTAGAAGTAAATCGGTCTGATCCTCATTCTTTGCCGATATTGGAACTATTTCAGCAACGCTTAACCCAATATTTTTAGCAAACTCTCCGACTTCGATTAGCTTTGCAAGTAACGCTTCTTGCTTAACGCTATCAATTTTAGTTATAGCGATTAATATTCTCCGCTGGTTAATAACTTGCTTGGCAATAAATTCATCTCCGAAGCCAATCTCTTCGTCGGCTGGCAGACAGATCAAAACTGCATCTACGGATTGTAGGCTCTCATTAACCATTGCATTTAACCTAGAACCTAAGAGGGTCTTTGGTTTATGAATTCCGGGGGTATCTACAACTATCATTTGAAAATCAGGCTTTGAGATTATTCCTCGAATTGGATTTCTGGTTGTATTTGGATGCTTAGAGGTAATTACAATTTTGCGTCCAACTAGGGCATTTACGAGAGTGGACTTACCAACGTTAGGGCGCCCAATGATTGCGACAAAGCCGGCCTTATGTTCAACACTCATAAATCAATTCTCTCACTTAATGTCGATTGGCTTCACCAACTCTATGACTTCAGAGATTGATGTGACCAATTCCCCAACGCGTTCAACTATTAAGCGGTGGCATCCTTCACTTGTTGGCGAATTAATCGGACCTGGCACTGCCATTACTGGGCGGAAAATCTCAGCAGCATCGCGAGCAGTCCTGAGTGAGCCACTTCGAAATGCTGCTTCAACCACAATCGTCGCCTTGGAGAGCGCTGCAATCAATCGATTTCTAGTTAAGAATCTATGTGGAATCGCAGGCACATCAGGCATTACCTCTGAGATAAGCAGACCTTCTTCGCAAATTTGTGAAAATAATTTCTCATGTGAACCCGGGTAGCTCTTATTAAATCCACCGCCAAGAATTGCGGCAGTTACACCTTCACCTATAAGTGAACCTCGATGTGCGGCTGCATCAATCCCTACAGCGCCACCACTGACTACAGCCCATTCGTAATCGGCCGCTCCGGCGCCAAAATCTCCTGCTACTCGAACTCCATACTGAGTTGGATTTCTGGTCCCCACAATTGAAATTGAATTAATCAGGCTAGACAATCTTTCGCGCTCCCCCTTTATTAGCAGGGCAATCGGAGGCGCTGCTAAATCTGTAAGAGAGGTTGGCCAATCGAGATCACTGGGAGATAAGAAGAAAGCACCAGCCACTTCGATCTCTTCAAGGATTTGATCACCTGAAATGCTTGATATTCGGGAGGCGATATTTTTAGCAGAACTCTTTGTCTCGCTATATCCGCCATTAACCAATCGATCTCGAACTTCAAGGGCCCCAAACTCAATGATTTGCGCACTCCAATAAGGAGAGCCACCTTCAATCGCCGCAAATAATTGGGCTCTGGCAAGTCGCTCTTTCATATCAATGTTCTCCTTCACACAAGCAGCTCCATGCCTTCACGTAGCGCAAAGGCCATTTCAACATCGCTTCGACTAGGAATTACATGCCCATTTGAATCTGCAATACTCCAAGAGATACGGAGAACTTTGTGAAATCCTCTAGCACTTAGCCGTTCATTATCTAATTCGCTATGTAAGAAGCTCATTGCCGATCGCTCTGCTCTAAATCGCTTTCGAAGTTGGCTCGGTGGTATCTGAGAATTTAACTTCCAAGTGCAATCTTGGAATCTTTCGTCAGCCGTTTTTCGAGCTTGGATTACTCGCTCGCGAACAGTCGCACTAGATTCTCCCAGCTCCTCACTTGCTAATTCAATTCGGCTTGGTGAATCAACAAAGACTCGAAGGTCGATGCGGTCTAGTAGTGGCCCTGAAAGCCGTTGCCGATAGCGTCTAATAGCAATCTGGGTACAAGTGCAGCTTCGTCCTCTGCCACTAAATCGACCACAAGGGCAAGGGTTTGCAGCTAAGACCAACATAAACCTTGCTGGGTAAGTTATTGAACCAATTGCTCTAGAGATAGTTACGTTGCCAGATTCAAGTGGCTGTCGCAGTGAATCGAGTACTCCTCTTGCACATTCCGGGGCTTCATCAATAAATAGAACTCCTTGGTGCGCCAGAGATGTAGCCCCTGGGCGAATTGCATGTGTGCCACCACCAATCATTGCTGGCGCAGTAGTTGTGTGATGTGGCGCAACAAATGGCGGCAATTTTGAAAGTAAATCTCGATCCAAAAGTGTTCCGGCGATCGAATGAATCGCAGTTACTTCAAGAATTGAATCCTCAGTTAGCGGTGGAAGGATAGATGGAATTCGCTCTGCCAACATGGTCTTTCCGGTACCAGGCGGTCCAATAAAAAGCAGGTGATGCAGACCGATGGCGGCGATCTCAAGTGCTTTTCTGGCACCCACCTGGCCTGCAACATCGCACAAATCTAGGAAGTAATCGTTCTGTGCAACGCTGCTTGTATCTGGAAATATTGGAGTTAGCTCGCCTCGCAGGTAAGCGATTGCCTCATTTAGCGAAGTGACAGGTACAACTTCGATTCCAGATATACATCTCGCTTCGGCATAATTTTTAAGTGGAACTAACGCTCTCTTAAAACCGCTCTTCTTTGCCGACAACACAGCAGGTAGGACTCCGCGTACCTCTCGTACCTGGCCATCTAGTGAAAGCTCACCTAAATAGATTGCACTTTCTGGTTCATCTTTTGGGATTCGACCTTGTGCCATAAGAATTGTTATCGCAATTGGAAGGTCAAAAGCCGATCCACTCTTTGGTAGCCAAGCTGGCGAGAGTGAGACTGTGACTTTCTTATTTGGCCACGACTCTCCACTATTTACTAGCGCCGCCCGAACTCGATCTCTAGATTCACTGAGCGCTGCATCTGGTAGACCGAGAAGAATGTAACTTGGTAGCCCATCGGAGATATCTACCTCTACCTCAATTAGATTTCCAATTAATCCGCTAAGTGAGATGCTCGAAGTTACGGCCAACGCCATCAGAGAACTGCAATTCGATAATCAATCTCGATCTTCTCGCCCTTTGAAATTAAAACTGCTGCGGCATCAATTCGGTATTCAAAGCCCCATTTATGGTTGATTGTCAGCCAAGCAAGCGCAAGTCTCTGCAATCGATAGGCTTTCTCCTTTGTTATTGCTTCAAGCGGGTGGCCAAAGGCGACACTTGTTCGAGTTTTCACCTCAACAAAAACTACAACTCCAAATTCGGTTATTGCTACTAAATCAATTTCCCCCTCTTTGATGCGCCAGTTTCTATCTAGAATCTCATAATTTCGATTTAAGAGATACTTGGCTACAAAATCCTCACCAAGTGCTCCTATCAATTGTTTTGTCCCCATAGTTGGGAGAGGTTAGATTAATTCTAAATATCTTGAGCGGCGCTTTACTACTGCTGTGGGGCTGGCCTACTTGTTAATTATGGCTCTGATATTCGCGAAAGATTTGCGATGAATCTCGCTGACACCAAGTTTGGCTAAAGCTTGGGAATGCCCAGCTGTTATATATCCCTTATGTTTTGCCAGGCCATATCCCGGATAGAGCTTATCTAGCCTTATAAGTTCGCGATCGCGATAAACCTTTGCCAATATTGATGCTGCGCTTATAGAAACTGCAACTTGATCGCCCTTCCAGACTGCAAGATTTGGAATCGCCAGTCCTTCGATTGCATATCCATCGGTTAGAACATATTCAGGTTTAATTTCGAGTGAATGGATTGCCCGTCTCATGCCCTCTAAATTAGATTTGTGGAGGCCAAATTCATCAATTTCTGTAACTGAGATTTCAACTATTGAATAACTTAAGGCCTCTTCAACTATTACATCGAAAAGCTCTTCTCGTACCTTTTCAGATAGAGATTTGGAATCTGCAACTCTGGTTAGTTTTGGCGAAAATGGATCTCTCAGAATAACAGCGGCGATTACAAGTGGCCCGGCACAAGGACCTCGTCCTGCTTCATCAACGCCGGCAATCTGCCTTATACCTGCTGCAACTAGGGTGGTTTCGATCTGCTTCAAAGTCTTCTAACTACTTACTTTTAGTAACTGCTACCTCTGATAAATCGCCACCGACACTTAAGAATTTAAGGTGGTTAAATGGCCACACAACGAAGGTTGCTCTACCAACTACAGATGAAAGCGGAACCATTCCTTGGTGAATATCATCGGTATGAAATCTAGAGTCAGCACTTGCGCCTCGATGATCACCCATAACCCAGATAAAACCATCTGGAATATCCACATCAAACTCTGCGCTACTTGGTTTATCTCCTGGAAAGATATACGGCTCTTTAACTGAGACTCCATTGACTACTAGGTAACCTTTGCTATCACAACATTTAATGCTGTCGCCCGCTACGCCAATGGTCCGCTTGATTAGATACTGTTTTGCTGGATCTGGAAGTACGCCAACAGCTTCTAATCCGCTCTTTATTATTTGAATTGCTTTGGGATCGGTGTTAACGCTTGGAGCTCCGAGCCAATCAGCAGGATCGCGAAATACAACTACCTCCCCGCGCTTGATTTCGCTGAAAAAACTTGCAAGTTTATTTACTGCAATGCGGTCGCCAACTTGCAGCGTGTTCTCCATCGATCCTGATGGAATGAAGAAAAAGTGGAGAAAGAAGGTCTTTAGAATCACTGAGACAATCAAAGCCGAAACGATGATGATTGGTAGTTCGCGTAACAGCGAACCCTTCTTTGGAGCACGCATTTAAATTAAACGCACTTAGATTTTAATTACGCTTCTGGAGTTGTTTGCGCAGCCGATTCAACTGTTTCAGCGCTCTCAACAACTTCAACAGTCTCAACTGGCGCTTGCTCTGCAACCGTTTCAACTACTTCGTCGATAACTACTTCATCAATAACTTCTGCAACGACTGGCGCTGCAACGACTGCGGCAGCTGCAACCACTGGCGCTGCAATAACCTCTTCAACAATAAATTCGCCGCCAACTCCACGACGCTCTTTAATTTTTGCTGCCTTACCGCGAAGATCGCGTAGGTAGTAAAGCTTTGCGCGACGCACATCTCCGCGACGAACCATCTCGTATTTTTCGATAACTGGCGTGTGAACTGGGAAGGTACGTTCTACTCCGACACCGTAAGAGAGCTTGCGGATTGTGAAAGTTTCGCGAACGCCAGATCCCTGGCGACGAATTACTAGACCTTGGAAAACCTGGATACGGCTCTTGCTACCTTCGATAACTCGAACGTGGATCTTGATTTCGTCTCCGGAACGGAAGGTTGGAACATCGGAGCGAAGTGAGGCGGCATCAACCGCATCTAACACGTTCATGGCATTTCCTTTTCTTTAGTGAAACCTGAGCTTGCTTAATCTTGGGCTAAGCCTTGTATATCTTCCCAAAGGCTTGGCAGAGCCCGTATCTTGCCACAGCCACCCCATTCCGACCAATTCGCTCTCTATGGATAGAGTAGATAGGACCG
>TARA_B110000503_G_scaffold40865_1_pt1 | contig 34573 bp, 31 predicted proteins | sample TARA_B110000503 | Tara Oceans TARA_B110000503 (sample SAMEA4397472) | marine metagenome | biome: Polar Biome; feature: [SRF] surface water layer (ENVO:00010504); material: water (ENVO:00002006), including particulate matter (ENVO:01000060) such as... | depth 5 m | reverse complement strand
TAGCTAGCGGTTAAGCCTTGCTGGCGATAAATCTCTTCTCCAGGAGCCGGATGACGCTGACGCTTACCATAGGCGATAGGCTCAGGTGTGTTTTGGCTGCGAGAACGGTGATGGGCATGGGCACGCACTTCGCCTTCTGGCAACATAGCAGCTTGCATACCTTGGCAGCCACGCTTGCCGCGCATGGCACCTTGGCCTGCTAGAATGCCAGCCATGGTGTAGGTGACGTCGTTTAGATCAGTTAAGGTGTCTAAACAGTATAAAAAGCCACCACATTCGGCCAAAATAGGTTTGTTCTGTGAGTTAAAGTCTCGAACATCCTTTAACATAGTGGTGTTTTCTGACAACTGTTTGGTGTGGAGTTCTGGATATCCACCGGCAAACCAAAGGGCGTCTACTTCTGGTAAGTGCTTATCGTTAATAGGTGAAAAATAGCTTAATTCAGCTCCCATCGCTTCTAATAAGCGGGTGTTAGCGCTATAAATGAAGCTAAACGCAGAATCACGGGCAATGCCAATTTTTGTGCCTACCAAAAGTTTTTTGGGTGGAGCAATGTCTTGGCTGGCAAAAGCGACTGGTGCTGGCAGGTTACAAATGGCTTGCTCACCCAACCATGCTTTACCTAAGTTAAAGCGCTCTTCGAGCTCTTCACGTACTTCATGGGCTTGTACTAAACCTAAATGACGCTCTGGCAAGGATACTTCTGGGTCGCGCGCTAGGTTAGCCAATAAAGGCATGCGGCCGTCTAGGGCGTCACGAATAAGTTGAGCATGGCGTTCTGTGCCGCAATTGTTGGCGATAAGTCCGCAAAATTCAACATCGTCTCGAAAACTGGCTAAACCTAAAGCGACTGCGGCCGCTGTTTGTGCCATACCCTTAACATCTATAACCAAAGCTACAGGAATGTTAAACGTGGCGGCTAGGTCTGCACTGGAAGGTTCTCCATCAAACAAACCCATGGCCCCTTCTACCAAAATAAGGTCGGCTTCTTGGGCAGCTAAAAAAAACTGATGCCGACAATACTCTGCACCAGCCATCCATAAATCTAACTGAGTGACAGGTTGACCTGACGCTTGTTCTAGAATTTGTGGGTCTAGGTAATCGGGACCCATTTTAAACACACGCACCTTACGCCCAAGGTCGCGGTGATAGCGAGCTAAGGCTGCAGTAATGGTGGTTTTGCCTTGGCCAGAAGCTGGCGCCGCTAAAAATAATGCGGGACAATGTGCTATGGCCGATTCCTTGCTAAGCGAGGACGGTGTAGAGGTTGTTTGAGTCATTAAAATTCAATACCGGCTTGCGCCTTAACGCCTATGCGGAAAGCATGGCCATCATCTTTTACAGTACTAATAGTATCGGCATATTCAACCAGTGCTTCAGGCATTACACGGCCAGTAATAATCACTGTTTGGTGATGCGGGCGGTTAGCCAAGGCTTCTAGTACCGGCTCTAGTGGCAAGTAGTTGTACTTGAATACATAGGCCATTTCATCTAGTACTAGCATGTCTATAGATGGGTCTTGTAATAAGCCTTTGGTGATGTCCCATGCTTGTTCTGCGGCCGCAATGTCGTTGGCCTTATCTCTGGTTTCCCAAGTAAAGCCATGGCCCATTACATGCCAGTCTAAACCTGGATAGTCTTTAAAAAACTTATATTCGCCGGTTTCAACACGACCTTTTACAAACTGAACCACGGCGGCTTTTTTGCCATGGCCTAAGCTGCGCATCATGGTGCCAAAGGCTGAGCTACTTTTACCTTTACCGTTGCCACGTAACAAAATGGTAACGCCGCGCTCTTCTGTAGCTTTGGCAATACGAGCATCAATAACCACTTTTTTAGCGGTCATACGTTCTTCATGGGTTTTGCTCATTAAACTAGCCTCGCTTGGGATAAGGTTAAGTACTGTGCTTTTAAGGTTTGTGCAATTTGTTGGCCACGGCCACGCTTTACTTGGCCTTGCTCGGTGTCTACTAAAATAGACTCTCCTAACAAGTGTAGGCCAGATAAATCTTGCTGCACACGGCCATCAGTAATGATGGTGTTGATAATGCGGGTGGCGGGGTTACGCCTCAGTAACGCAGTTGCAAAGGTGCTGGCATGTTGTATAGCTTGTTTTAATGGCGTGCCACCGCCTGCGCCTATGTCGTTAAGTAACGGCGCCATTGCTTTAGGCGCGCGGCCTTGGCTGTAAAGCTCTGATACTTGGTCATTACCAAAACCTAACAACACAAGCTGTTGGCGGGCCAAATAGGCGTGATGCGCAATGCCAGCGACCAAACCTTTAGCTTGGCTCTGGCCATCACCATTTAAGGTGGATGCGGAGGTGTCCAGTAATACTAAGTGCATAACAGGATCTGCACCTCGTTGGCGACGATAGCGTAAATTGATGCCAGTTTCGTTGCTGCGGCTGGCGCCTTTGTTGCGACCAGCGATTAAGCTGGAAAACCAATTGATGCGTTTAGACCACTGTTTGGTAGCTCTGCCGTTGCCTTGGCCATGTAAGCCTGTACCTGTGCTGGCCATCAAGTTGGGGGCAGTCAAAGGGTGGACCTTATCTTCAGCAATATGGCGCAACTGGCCAGTGGTTTGTTTAGTGGGAGCCATTTGCCCCCAGTCCTCTTCAGATTTATTGTTCTGGGTTTGCGGTTTGCTGTCGCTTGGGCGCTCGAACGGTGGCGGACTTTGGGGTGGCTTATGGTTAGGTGGGCTAGGTTGATTCGGCGCGTTGGTATCGTTACGGCGATGCATTAACACCAGTTCTTCAACAGCATCAATGTCGGCTAAGGTAACAGTATCTCTTTGTTGAAGTGCAGCATGAGCAAGAGCAGCCCGCAGCCAAACTAAATCACCACGTACGCCATCTACTTGTGCATCCACACAGCGTTGGGCTATTTCCAAACGCATTTCATCACTGGCGGTGACTAGGGTGAGTTGTTGCTGGGCTTGTTGGATCGTTGATCGCAAAGCCTGTTGTGGCTCGGCATAGTCTGCCAAGAAGGCTTGGGGGTTGGCGTCGAAGTCTTGACGGCGACGCACAATTTCCACACGTTCATTGGCGCTGTAAGTGTTGGCAAGGGCCACACCAAAACCAAAACGGTCCAACAGTTGTGGGCGTAGCTCGCCTTCATCTGGGTTCATGGTGCCCATTAAGGTGAATTCGGCTTCATGCTGATGGCTAATGCCGTCACGTTCTATGTGGTTTACGCCACTGGCGGCAACATCGAGTAATAAGTCTACTAAGGCGTCTGGTAAAAGATTAACTTCATCAACATAAAGCAAGCCTTTGTGAGCTTTACTTAATAGCCCTGGCGCAAACTTAACTTGTTGTTCGCCCAGCACTTTTTGTAGGTCTATAGTGCCGGTTACCATCTCTTCGCTGGCACCTAAGGGTAGAGTAACCAATTGGCTTAGGTTATCAATATTGAGGTCTGCCAAACTACGGGCCAAAGTGGATTTAGCGCTGCCACGAGGGCCGCTAACGAGCACACCACCAATTGCAGGATCAATAGCCAGTAGCGTTAAAGCCAGCTTAACTGGAGCTTGACCAACGACGGCAGAGAAAGGAAAATTTGATTTGAGCATAACAATATCCATCGCACCCACCGCACGATTAATGTGAAACCAAATGTGTTGTTGCACATCACTAAGTTTCTGATTACATGTTGAGAGGCTGGTATCGGACTGAATCGCCTAGCGATCCACCGTTGCGGGGGCAGTGTTGGTTCAAGACCGGTTTGCCGTAATCTCGTCCACGCTTCCCATTTAACTGCTTGTTCGTCAAGCAGCACCACTCATTACCTATTATTGTAGGCTTATATGGTGAAGAATAATACGTTTGCAAGATGACTAATGTAGTAGGTGCGGCCTAGGCGTATTCAATGTCGCCATGGTTTATATTAATGTGTAAATGTACTAGGGATCTAATCAATATCCCCATCGATAAGTGCATTGCCTAAGCTATTATAACTATTGGCTTTTGTGGCTAAAAATACGAAGAGCCTCAGCGCGTTTCCTGTTATCCCGCCAATCCATAATACGGTACCAAGCACTGGCAACTGGCATGTACCATGGGCTGCCGTGATGATAGAGGCGGCTTTGTAATGGTATTTCTTCAAATACGCTGTGTTGCTGTTCAGGATTGAGCATTTTAAGGGCCGCTTTGTGGCCTAAATAAGGCGCCATCGCTACACCATTACCGCAATAACCCATAGCGTGATAAATACCATTGTGGCGGCCAATGCTGGGCAACTTACTAAAGCTGAAGCCGGTAAATCCTGTCCAACAGTGGCTAATTGGCGTGTCTTTTAGGCTAGGGAATATTTCTGCCAGTTTAGCTTTAAGGGTGGGCAATGCTTGCTCTGGGGTGATGGCGTGTAATGCCGCACGGGAACCCAGCATTATGCGTTTGCCACAGGGCGTAGCGCGGTAGTAACAAAAGCGTTGGCGGGTTTCTACCATGCAGTGGCCGCCGGGTAATAATGCCTTTACTACGTCTTCTCCGAGTTCTTCAGTGACGATAACGAAACTGGGCACGGGCATAACGCGCTTGGCAAGAAATGAGGAGACTTTAGTTTGGGTGTAACCATTGGTTGCCATGAGCACTTTTTGGCACTGTATTTGTTGGTGCTGCATCTGCTTGTTCTTGGTACTAACACAAAAGCCGTCTAATTGAGCTTTAACCGTGAGCACAGGTTGTTCACCAAATACTTGTACACCAGCTTCTGCAGCCAGCTGTAATAAGCCGTAATGAAGTTTTCTAGGTTGCACTGATGCATGGCTTTCATACAATAACCCGCCAAAATACAACTGCGTATCTATATGTTGGGCCATTTCATCTGGCTGCACCATGCGCGTAGCAAACGGTTCAATTTTTTGTAAACCGGCATTAGCGTCGGCCATGGCAGTGAAATCTTGTGGTGTCCATGCTGTACGTAAACGGCCGCAGTCTTGTAGTTCACAATCAATGTTGTGATTAAGGATAAGGCTTTTGGTAAACGCTAGAGAGGCATTGGCTTCACAATGTAATTGAGCAGCAATGTCTTGGCCATAGTGTTTCTTGGCATCTGCCACAGACACTTTATGGCCCGAACCCAACATGCCGCCATTACGGGTACTGGCACCAAAACCGATGACTTCGCTGTCTAGTACAATGACCTGACGACCTGCCTGGGCCAAGGTTAGTGCGGCGCTTAAACCCGTAAAACCTGCACCCACGACAACACAGTCGGCTTTAGCTGGTAACGCTTCAGTGTTACGATATTGGGGCTGATCTTGCCACCAGTAAGGTGTAAATTGGGTCATCTTTGCTAAACATTTTTTATTATTGAGTCGACACCATGCAACAATTATATCCAGAACTCAAACCCTATCGTGAATTCATGCTCCCCGTAACTCATGGACACAGCCTGTATGTAGAACTGTGCGGCAATCCAGCGGGCACTCCTGTAGTGGTTATGCATGGTGGGCCAGGTGGTGGTTGCGGGCCTTCTTCGCGGCGTTTCTTTGATCCTAATGATTATCACATTATTTTGATGGATCAGCGTGGTGCTGGGCTTTCGCTTCCTCATGCCAGTTTGGAGGCTAATACCACTCAGCACTTAATTAGCGATTTTGAGGTATTGCGCAGTGAGCTAGGAATCTCTAAATGGCTGCTATTTGGTGGTTCTTGGGGTTCTACATTGGCTTTGGCCTATGCTCAAGAGCATCCAGATCAGGTGTTGGGGCTTATATTGAGAGGCATCTTTTTAGGCAGACAAAAAGATGTGGACTGGATATATGAGGCAGGTGGAGCTAGCCGTATGTTTGCCGATTATTGGAAAATATTTCAAGAGCCGTTACTTAACACAGATGCTGAAGCTACAGGACAAATGGTTAATCGTTATTATGAGTTGTTATGTGGCGCTGATGAATTAAAACGGTTTGCTGCAGCAAAAGCATGGGCTATATGGGAGGGCAGTATTGCTACACTCGATCCTAATCCGCACCTTGTAGGCGATTTCTCCGATGCCCATTTTGCGCTAGCGTTAGCTAGAATTGAATGCCACTATTTCGTAAATCAGTGCTTCTTTAAGCCTAACCAACTGCTAGAAAATATGCATAAAATCAGCCACTTACCCGGTATAGTAGTGCAAGGGCGGTATGACATGATTTGTCCTGCAGAACAGGCCTTTGAGGTTTATGAGCGTTGGGAAGAATGCCAATTACATATTGTACGAGACGCCGGCCACGCTCAGCAAGAACCCGGTATTGTTGATAACCTTATCAAGGCTACACGTGAGTTTGCAGTGAAGTGCGCTTAGGTGCATTCAAGGTGCGTTTATTTAGGCACACCCATAAAGAAAGACAAAGAAAAAGACTAAATTATGAAAAATACACCTCAATATGCACCGCCAGAAGATGCCCAGCAACGTTTAGATGTAGCGCCGGTGGTGTGTTATCCCAACGATACTTTGCCTGCCTATGATAAGGCCTTTTATGCCAACCTGCAGGAGGGTATGCAGCTAGTTGATTGCGTGTTGGTTCCGCCTAGAGACGCTCGAAGTTTTGTGGTGCCTGCAGGCCATGTATTTCGTATTGTGAGTGTAGAAGGTCCCCAAGTAGGTGATTTAAACCTATGGCACAAAGATAACCTTAATGAGCGGTTTTTTAGTGGAAAAACACGGGCCTTGCACGGTACCCATGTAAGCACTGGAGACCGGTTGTGGAGCAACATGCCTTACCTAAGGCCAATGGCTACGGTGGTTGATGACACGTTAGATTGGTACGGTTGGGATCAATTTGGCGGTAGCGTACATGACGTTATTGGCACCCGTTGTGACCCGTATACCAATCAGGCCCTAGGGCAAGATGAATACCATCACTGTTGTCACTCCAACCTTACACGGGCTGTGTTAGACCATGCCCAATTGCCCCTTGATGAAACAGAGGCTATGGTGCACGACGTATTAAACGTGTTTATGTGCACAGGTTTTAGCCAAGACACTCATCAGTATTTTATGAAAGCTAGCCCGGTAAGGCCTGGGGATCATTTATCCATGTTTGCAGAAATAGATCTACTGGGAGCTCTTTCAGCTTGCCCTGGAGGTGACTGTAGTAGTGAGCATTCAAGTGATAGCTCCAAGTGTTACCCGTTAAAGGTGGAAATATATAAACCAAGGCCCGAAACTTTAGCAGGTTGGTCTAGCCCCAGCATAAATGGCTACAGCCGCAATCATGGCGTGGATCACAACTTATGAAAGCCTTAATGCAACGAGTCACTCAAGCCAAGGTAGATGTAGGTGGCCAGTGTATAGGCCAAATTGATCACGGTATCATGCTGTTGTTGGGTGTGGATAAAGGTGATGATAAAACCAAAGCAGATCAGTTATTGCATAAAGTACTGCATTATCGTTTTTTTGCCGACGAAGACGGAAAAATGAACAACAACGTACAGCAAGTGGGCGGCAGCATTCTTATTGTAAGCCAGTTCACGCTAGTAGCAGACACCAAAAAAGGCTTAAGGCCGGGTTTTTCTAGCGCAGCTCCGCCAGCTCTTGGCGAAGAGATATACGACTATTTTGTTGCCCAAACTCAGCAAAAAATCAATGTAGCTACAGGCAAGTTTGGCGCTGATATGCAGGTGAACTTAACCAATGATGGACCTGTAACCTTTATGCTGGAGGTTTAGCGAGCAATACAGACGCTATTGGTGATTGGGCTGGTTAAGTACCACAAAAAGTATGATGCACTACTTCTAGCGGCATAGGCGTAAGGGCATAACCTTTAAGTGATTGCTGATATTCAAAGGGCGATTGCACTACTTTGAGTAGCGCGTAAAAAGGTTCGTAGTCGCCTTTGTCTTCAGCGGCTCTTATGGCCAGTTCAACTTGGTGATTACGAGCAATAAACGCCGGGTTAGCTAGCTTCATTTGTTGGTAGCGTTGTTCTTGGCCTTGTGAATCTGTGGCTAAGCGTCGCTGCCATTGTTGCTGCCATAGCACTAGTTCGTCTGGTGCTGTAAAGGCATCCCCAAGAGTTTGGTGAGCGGGGTCTATTGTTACTAGGTCGGTTACTTTAACGGCTACTTGATCAAGTAGGTATCTAAAACACAAAGTGAAATCGAGCTGATGCTCGGCCATTATAGCTAACAGTTGTTCTGTTAGGGCTTGATCGTCTGCCTGTGGTTCGCTGAAGCCTAGTTTATTACTCATCACTCGCTGGTACGCTGCACCGAAGTGTTTTACGTAATCATCCAACGCTTGTTGGGCGTCTGCCAATGCCTGTTCACCATCAGTATGCAGTAACGGTAACAAGGCCTGGGCAAGGCGCGTTAAGTTCCACTGGCCAATACCAGGCTGTTGGTTATAGCGGTAGCGGCCTTGCCGATCAATAGAGCTAAACACTTTTTCTGGGTCAAACTGGTCCATAAAAGCGCAAGGGCCGTAGTCTACTGTAGCACCACAAATAAGCATGTTGTCGGTGTTCATAACGCCGTGAATAAACCCAAAACCTTGCCATTGCGCAATAAGTTTAGCTTGGCGCTCCATCACTTCATTGAGCAGAGCAAGATAAGGTTGATCGTGATTTACTAAGTGTGGAAAATGGCGCTTAAGGCAATAATCTGCCAGTTTTTTAACGGCGTCTTCATCCCCTTGCATAGCAAAATATTCAAACGTACCTACACGAATATGGCTGGGTGCAATGCGCGTTAATACGGCGCCTGGCGCTGGGCCTTGACGCATAACGGTTTCGCCCGTGGCGATAGCGGCAAGGCTGCGAGTTGTAGGTACGCCTAAAGCGGCCATCGCTTCACTGATAAGGTATTCCCTTATTACGGGGCCCATAGGTGAGCGACCATCGCCGCGGCGAGAATAAGGCGTGGGCCCAGATCCTTTAAGTTGTAAGTCAAAACGTTCACCATCTGGCGTTACTATTTCGCCTAGTAAATGAGCACGCCCATCTCCTAGTTGTGGATTGAACGAGCCAAATTGGTGACCTGCATAGGCCTGAGCCATTGGTGCTGAACCCATGGCCGTTTGATTTCCCGCTAATACCTGCAAGGCTTCATCTGATGCCATCCATTGGGGATCAATACCTAGCTCTTTAGCCAAGGCTGGATTGTGAATTATGGTCGTTGCATTAGCTACAGTAACCGGTTGCGCATAGCTGTAAAAACGATCTGGCAGGCTGGCAAAGGTGGTATCAAATTTGGGGCTGGCAGCTGTTGTGGTCATCATTTATGCCTATATATTTTCTAACTTAGCATAGGCTAACACTAGCCATTTACTGCCTTCGCTTTCAAAGTTTACTTGCACCCGTGCTTGTGGGCCTGAACCTTCGGCATTAACTACGGTGCCTATGCCAAATAATGGGTGGCGTACGTTTTGCCCTAAGGAAATTACGGGTGTTTCTAACACTTGGTGACGGCCCCAACGGTCGTATTGTCTAGTTGGAGTGGGCCTTGCTGTCACTGGGCGGCTGATGCTAGATTTGAGTCGAACTTCGTTCATTAAGCCTTCTGGGATTTCAGCAATAAAGCGAGAAGGCCGGTTAAAGGTTTCTTGTCCATGTAAGCGGCGGCTTTCGGCATAGGTAATAAACAGGCGTTGCATAGCGCGAGTGATTCCTACATAGGCCAAACGGCGCTCTTCTTGTAAGCGGTCGCCTTCTTCTAAAGACATCTTGTGAGGGAATAATCCTTCTTCTACACCACCCAAAAATACCACAGGAAACTCAAGGCCTTTGGCAGAGTGTAAGGTCATCAGCTGTACGCTGTCTTCATTTTCATCGGCTTGTTGTTCACCGGCATCAAGTGCAGCTTGGTCGAGCATCGCGGCAAGCGGGGTGGTGGTTATTGGATCTAACTCGGAATCAGGGTCGTCAGACAGCTGCGCCGGGTTCCAAGTGTTAGCAAATTCTTTGGCAGCACTCACTAGCTCCTTCAGGTTATCAATACGCGTTTGAGCCTTTTCACCTTTTTCTTTAAGATGGTGCTGAATTAGCCCAGATTGCTGGATGACCAGGTCTACCATGTTATGTAATAAGGCTTCGCTGGTCTCTTCATCTAGGCGGTTGATGAGGCTAAGGAAATTATCCACAGCGTTATGGGCACGTGCAGGCAGTTCTTCATTAGCGATGATTTGGTTTGCACTATCCCACATAGAGCAGCCTTCAGTGCGGGCGTTCTGGCGAATTTTGGCCACTGTGGCTGCGCCGACTCCTCTGGTAGGAACGTTAAATACGCGTTCCATAGCGGCATCATCGTTGCGGTTTTTTATGAGGCGCAAATAAGCCAAGGCATTACGAATCTCTAAGCGATCATAAAAACGCTGACCGCCATAAATACGGTAGGGCATTTGTGCACGAATTAAGGCTTCTTCTAGCACGCGAGACTGGGCGTTAGAGCGGTAAAGAATGGCGCACTCGGCACGTAATCCACCGTCTTTATGCCACTGGTCAATTTGATCAACAATAAAACGCGCTTCATCCATTTCATTAAATGCGGCATATAAAGAAATCTGCTCGCCGTCGCTACCATCGGTCCACAGGTTTTTGCCAAGGCGGCCAGTGTTGTTAGAAATTAGACCATTGGCGGCTTTAAGAATGGTACCGGTAGAACGGTAATTTTGTTCTAAGCGCACGGTAATGGCATTGCCAAAATCAGTTTCAAAGTGTTGAATATTTTCGATTTTTGCACCACGCCATCCGTAGATAGATTGGTCATCGTCACCTACAGCCATCACTTTGGCTGCGTTGCCAGCCAGAACTCGTAACCAGGCATATTGAATGGTGTTAGTGTCTTGGAACTCGTCCACCAGTAAGTGCTGAAAACGCCCTTGGTAATGAGCTAATAAGGCGCTATTGTTAAGCCATAATTCATGGCTACGTAATAATAGCTCGCCAAAATCTACTAGCCCTGCACGTTCGCAAGCTTGGTGGTAGGCAGCGTATACCTTTACCTGAGTGTCTAGTTGAAAGTCACCATGGATTTCTATGTGTTGTGGGCGCTTGCCCTCGTCTTTGCTGCCGTTAATAAATTGCTGAAACTGACGCACTGGCCAGCGGCTTTCTTCTAGCTGCATTTCTTTACATAGGCGCTTGAGAATACTGAGCTGGTCATCGCTGTCTAAAATTTGAAACTCTTTTTGTAAGCCAGCTTCTTGCCAATGACGCCGTAGTAGGCGATGGGCTAAGCCATGGAACGTACCCACCCACAATTGCTGAGTATCCAACCCCATAAGGCTTTCGATACGAGAGCGCATTTCCCGCGCGGCTTTGTTGGTAAACGTTACCGCCATAATAGACCAAGGAGAAACATTTTCCGCTTCAATCAACCATGCAATACGATGCACTAGTACGCGGGTTTTACCACTGCCAGCACCGGCCAATATAAGCAAGTTTTCTTCGGGCGCAGCAACAGCCTCTCGTTGCGAGTCATTGAGTTCATCTAAAAGACGAGAAACATCCATTATTGTGTCCATATGGGCGCTGTAAGCACGCGTTAATCTATGATTTAAATCAGTTTTTTATAAAATGGGCAAACTGATCTGACCATAATGAATGAGTCTAGTTGCCAGCCTCAGGCTAAAAGAGTATGTTATTTTAAGCTATAACGATTTTTGGGTTGAATAGGTCATTAACTTAACACCTATTGTAACCACAGATAAGGTAAATATCACGGTTGAGAGTGAGTTACTTTCTCTAAAGTCGAGTGTAGTGTGACTAGTGTAATAAAAATAATATGGAGAACATAAAAAATGCAAAGACGTGACATGTTAAAGAAAGGTTTGGTGGGTTTAGGTGGTGCAGCAGCAGCTGCTACTATCTCAGCGCCAGCCATTGCGAAAGAACGCGTGGAAATTGCCATGGTTTCGACTTGGCCTAGGGACTTTCCCGGGCTAGGAACTGGTGCGCAGCGTTTTGCTCAGCGTTTAAATGACATGAGTGATGGCCGTATTCAAGTAACTTATTACGCTGCTAACGAACGTGTTAAAGCCTTCGACGCATTTGATGAAGTGGCATCTGGTAATGCTCAGATGTATCACGGTGCCGAATACTACTGGAAAGGCAAACACCCAGGCTGGGCATATTTCACCGCAGTTCCTTTTGGTTTAACAGCTACTGAAATGAATGCTTGGATCCGTTTTGGTGGTGGTCAAGAATTATGGGATGAATTAGGCGCAGAATACGGACTTAAAGGCCTGATGTGTGGTAACACTGGGGTACAGATGGGTGGTTGGTTCCGTAAAGAAATCAACAGTGTAGATGACCTGAAAGGCTTGAAAATGCGTATGCCAGGCCTTGGTGGCGACGTACTCGCTAAGCTCGGTGGCTCTCCAGTATCTCTACCTGGTGGCCAGATTTATGAAAACCTTATCTCTGGTGCTATAGATGCAACTGAGTGGGTTGGACCTTGGAACGATGAGCTGATGAAGTTCTATGAGGCGGCTAAGTACTACTATTATCCAGGTATGCATGAGCCAGGTTCTATGTTGGCTATTGGCATGAATAAGGAATGGTGGGATGGGTTGACTAAAGCCGATCAGGCGATGATTGAAGCGGCCTCGTCTATGGAAAATGATGTCATGTTGTCAGAGTACAATGCCAAAAACGGCGCTGCGCTTAAGCGTTTGGTTAATGACCAAGGCGTGAAGTTGCGTCAGTTTAACGATGACATTTACGACAGCTTTGCTGAGGCTTCTGAAGAAGTGTTTGAAGAAGTTAAAGCGCATAGTGACTTGGCTGCACGTATTCATCAAAGTTTTGTTGCTGCACGTTCTGATATCGGTGCTTGGACAAAGATTTCTGATCAAGCCTATTTGCAACAGCGTAACCGCGCCTTAGGCTTAGGTGATTAATCTCTGTACCTAGGTAAGCCTGCCCATAGCTTAGTTGTGGGCAGGCTTTTTCTGTTTTTAGTCCTATGTCAGTGGTTTTAACCATGCAACAATTGTCTAGTTCTTTGAGTTCGTCTAGCGCTTTACTTAAGCAAGATCTGCTACTTCGTAGCTTTGCGTTTACTGTGGTCTACACTACGGTTATTTTTGTGCTTAATAATTTTTTAAACTTCTGGGCGTTATGGCCAGGAGCAATCAATATCCTCGCAGGTAAAACATCTACAGAACCCTTCTTGGGTTGGCTTCAGGTATTTAGTTATGTGGCCGCTCCAATGTTGGCAATGATGCATGTATCTAGGCTTCGATACGAAAGCTATGAAAACCTTGCAGATAGAGTTTCTCATTGGGCTGCTACGTGTATAAAAGCGGCTTTTTGGATGGTGTTGTTAGTGGGTATGATAGACATGCTGGTGTCATTTTTACGCATCGAATCCCTGCTAGCCCCAATAGTCGGTGATGACATCACCATGGAACTGGGCAAGCCGCAATTCCGGGGTGCTTATGTTCATCTTCCCTTGATGTTATTGGCCTGTGTTATTGCCCTTCGTAGTAAAGGGTTAGGCTTTATATGGCTTACCTTATTGGTGGTGGTAGCCGAATTTTTGATTGTAATCACCCGTTTTGTATTCTCTTATGAACAAGCCTTTATGGGTGACTTAGTGCGTTTTTGGTACGCGGCATTGTTCTTGTTTGCGTCTGCACACACCTTACTTATTGAAGGACATATACGGGTAGATGTGGCATACACTCACTTTAAAGATCGTACAAAATCTTGGGTCAATGTTTTTGGCGTAATATTACTCGGCCTACCCCTATGCTTTACCATTCTTACATTAGGTATGTGGGATAAAACAAGCAGTATTAACAGCCCGTTGCTCAGCGTAGAGGTGTCTCAAAGTGGCTACGGCATGTATGTGAAATACATCATGGTAGGGTTCTTGGCTATCTTTGCCTTTTCAATGATTATTCAATTTTCAAGTTACTTGCTCAAGCACTTTGGTGTGCTACGTGGCGAAACTCAAACTCCACCCATCACAAGCGCGACTAACCCCTAGGGAACTCTGTTATGGAACTTTTGTTTTTAGGGATTTTAGTCCTGTTAATGATTACGGCGCTTGTGTCGGGTTTTCCCGTGGCATTCTCTTTGCCTGGCTCCTCCATTATCGCCATTGGTTTGGCCGCCTTAGCCGGCTGGATTTTTGCCGACAATCCCGATGCTTACTTCCATGAAGGTGGACCAGTGCAATGGCTCAGCGCTGGCGTTACCAACTTTAGAAGCCTTTATTGGAACGTTGAGCGGGACACTTTGATAGCGATCCCATTATTTATCTTTATGGGCATCATGCTACAGCGCTCCAAAGTGGCTGAAGATTTGTTAGTTACCATGGCGCAGTTATTTGGGCCAGTTCCAGGTGGTTTGGGTATCTCTGTTGTTATAGTGGGTGCACTGCTCGCCGCCACTACCGGCATTGTTGGTGCAACTGTGATTGCCATGGGGATGATTTCTTTGCCAGCTATGCTGAGGAATAAGTATTCACATTCATTGGCCACAGGAACCATCTGTGCCTCTGGCACTTTAGGTCAGATTATCCCGCCTTCTATCGTACTTATTATATTGGCCGACCAGCTCAGTAGTGCTGCCGATCAAGCCAGTGCCATGCGTAAGGCTGCATATCGTGAGATTACGGGTGAGTTTTCCATGCCCTCGGTGCTGGATATCACCTCTGCCAGCGCTGGTGATATGTTCATGGGCGCTTTTATTCCTGGAATTTTACTAGTCATTTTATACATACTGTATATTCTATTTACAGCTATTCTTCGTCCAAAAATGGCGCCGCCGGTAGGTTACTCAGGCTCTTATGATCGTCAGTTCTTGGTGAAAGTGTTGATGTCATTGCTGCCACCTTTGAGCTTAATTTTTGTAGTGCTAGGATCCATTTTATTGGGCGTAGCCACAGTGAATCAGGCTGGTGCAGTAGGCGCGGTGGGAGCTATGTTGATGGCTGGTTATCGCTTGCATCATAGTGACGTAAGGCGTTATTGGCCAGCATTTATAGCCATTTTTTCGGTCATTGCCCTAGGCTTTTTGGTCGCCAATTTTGACCTTAATATTAAGAGCATCCATACCGACGAAGATCGCCTAGGTGTCACCCTAGGTGTGATCGCTTCGGCTACGCTATTGATCGCCATCACATGGAGTGGATGGAGAGTCTTTAAAACAGGGACTATTTTACATGAAGTGATGGGGGAAACTGCTAAAACCACCTCTATGGTATTCATAATCCTGATTGGTGCGGCCATGCTTACCTCTGCATTTCGCGCCTTTGGTGGTGAAGAACTGGTGAAGCACATGCTTACTAGCCTGCCTGGTGGCTTTTGGATGCAGTTCTTTGTAGTGATGCTGATTATCTTTATTTTAGGATTTTTCTTAGACTTTATTGAAATTGCTGTAGTGGTGGTCCCTATTGTGGCGCCGATCTTGTTGGCTGATCCTAGCGCTAACATTACCGCAGTGTGGTTGGGGGTGATGATTGGCTTGAATATTCAAACCTCATTCCTTACCCCACCCTTTGGTTTTGCGCTCTTCTATTTGAGGGGCGTCGCAGACCAAGTGGTGAAGACTGTTTCGATCTACAAAGGGGTAGTGCCGTTTATTGGCTTGCAGATATTGGCTTTAGTCATTACCGGGTTCTTTCCAAGCCTAGTGAACTATCTGCCTAACCGTACTTACCTCACGTCTGACTCTGCCCCACCGCCTATGAATCCAAGGATTCAACCGTGCTTAGAGCAGCAAGTGTTGTCTTTGTACGCTAGCCAAGAAGCTAGTTTGCTTGCTGCTATTGATACTATGGCCGCGTTAGATACCAGCTATATGTCTTCTGCCGCAACGAAGATGTTGCAAAACAGCTTAGGTAAAGCGCGTGAGACATTTGTTAAGGTAGATGATATTTATCAGGCCAAAGCCCAGCTAACAGACTTTGAACAAAGCTATGAGCCTTTGCACCAGCAAGTACGAGAAACTCAGCTTAATGTACGCCGTAATAAAGGTTTAATTGAAGATGCTCAGTTAGAGCTACGGCGCCTTGATGACATTGAGTTAAATGATAATCGTAGAACGGATTTATTTGAACGGATTGATGCGCTTGAGGAATTCAATACGCGTTTAGAGGCCAGTATTCCTGCTTCATGGGCAACACAAAGGCCTATATTTGAACAGTTGAACAAGGCAGAAAAGCAGTCTCGCAATGACTACCGTCGCAATGTTGATGAAGCTTATGAGGGTATTCAAGAATTACGTTTATGGATAAGCCAAGCAGCTGAGTTAGCGCAGGCGCAAGCGGACGTAGCTGCCCTTGTTTCCAGCATTGACCAACTATCAGCAGATGAGGCGATGGATGCCATTAAGCTTCAAGAGCAAAATTTGAGCGAGCTTGCAGGGGTAAATAGCATTAAGTCCAAGCTATCTAAAGCTAGACGAGCCCTTAAAGGCAGTAAATACAACCCAGAGAAGGCCAAAGGCTATCATAGCGAAGCTATGAATTTGTTAACGGCAGAAATCCAATGGCGGCAACGTGCTTTCATGGACATGGCGCCAGAGTTGAGCAGCTATAATCTAGCCATTAAAGATAGCATTGGTTTACGTCAGCAAGAGCGTATGAGCATTGAATTAGCCACTACGATCTCAGCTTGTATGTCGAGCCATAAGGATATCTCCTTGCAATTTTGAGTATGGTTGCTGGATTGAGTCGAAGTGGATAGGGTAGAATATGTTTAATACCTTATTGCTTCGGCTGAATTTATGCCCACATCTACCCACGATTTATTTAAGACCATTTCTCAAGCGCATCCGCAGTTACGTAAATCTGAGCGTAAGGTGGCAGACTATGTGCTAGAGCATCGTGCAAAAGTTGTGCAAATGCGCATTGTTGATTTAGCGGCGGCGGCGGCGGTAAGTGAGCCTACTGTAGTGCGATTTTGTCGAGCCTTAGATTTTGATGGGTTTCAAGATTTTAAGCTCAATTTAGCTCAGTTTATGGGTGCTAATACGTCTTATGAGCAATTCAGATTAGACAGTCGAGACTCAGTGGAGCAATTTAAAGAAAAGATTTTTGATTCCACCATGGGTAATCTAATGCGGGTTAAATCGGATTTAGATGCTGCCAACCTAGAAAAAGCCATTCTGGCTTTAGCTCAAACTAAGCGCGTAGATTGTTATGGCTTTGGTGCCTCTGCCCCCATCTGTAGCGATGCACAGCACAAATTTTTCCGCCTCAATATGTCGGCCGCAGCCTATTCAGACCCCCACTTACAAACTATGGCAGCTGTTACTCTGATGCCTGGTGATGTGGTGATTGCGATCTCTCAAACGGGGCGTACTAAAGATCTACTTCACACCACTCAACTGGCTATGGATGCGGGTGCTACGGTGATTGCCTTGTGCCCAAGTAATACTCCATTGGCACAACAAGTGCAGATTCCGTTGTATATTGATTTAGATGAAGACAAAGAGCTCAACACACTGATGTCTTCTCGTATCACCCAAATGGTGGTGATCGATGTTCTAGCTGTGGGTGTTACTATGCAGTTAGGTGAAGAAACCATGGCTCACCTCAAAACCATTAAGCGCTCGCTTAAGAGTTTGCGGGTACCGGCTAAGCGTATTAAATAATCGGACACCTTACTCCATCCACTACCTATGCTCCCCCTATACAGCAATTGTTCCTAGTACAGAAAAGGGACTATCTAGGCCTATTTTAAGGCTGGATACTGAATACATAGGCTGAGTACAGTTTTTTATTGGAGGCGTTAATATGGCCAGTATTTACAAAAAATCCTTTATATCACCAGATACCTTAGTGTTGGATAAAGGTAGTCAATTGAATAAAGTTTGCTTTGGCGCAATAACCGTTACCCAAATTAAGCTAGAAAAAGATTGGAGTTGGTCCAGTAGTATACAAGCAGCTGGTTCTCAAGTATGCCTTCAGCAGCGAGTAGGCGCTGTATTACAAGGTTGTCTTATCATCAGTCATGATGATGGCACGCAAGTAAAGGTTGGCGCAGGTGAAGCCTACAGCGTAGCACCGGGTCATGATCTATGGGTGCATGGTGATGAAGACGTAGTCGCTGTGGAATTTGAACACTGGTCAATTAACTAAAACTTAACTGGTGTATGTCAGTTGAGGTGCCTTTTGCGGCTCTGTTGCAAACGGGCTATGGCATAGCCACTGGTTCATGGTTTTGGCTAGCTTGGGGTTACCGTTAATGCTGAGGGAGCCATTGGCTATTTCATCCTTAATGCTGCTATAGCCCATATGAATAGAAGTTAACGCTTTTACGGTACTCGTTACGAGTAAGTCAGTGTTTTTTCCAGGGTCAAGAATGCAGTAGTCAACATCGTTATCTCCGACTACCATCCAGTGATGTTGTTTTTTATTTCCTAGTTCGGGGAAATAGAATTCAATCACACAGCCTTCTGGCATCATATCATCAGGCATCATCAAGCGGCGGATGTCCCACATGAGTAACGCAGCATCCAGTTTGCTTAAGTTAACGGCACCGTTAAACCAGCGTTTGCCCCAAATGCCAAATGACTCGATGAGCGGGATGAGTTCACGGCCTGCAGGAGATAGGTGATACTCCACCATGCTGTCTTCTCGCGCATGTATTTCAACCACGCCTTGGTCCGAAAGTTCAGATAAACGTTTTGATAATAACGAAGGAGACATTAACGGCACGCCCCGTCGAATTTGATTAAAGCGCGTACTGCCACACATCAACTCACGTACTACCAGTACCGTCCATCGACTACAAAGTACTTCTGAAGCAATGGCAATAGGGCAAAACTGTCCGTAACTAATACTCATAATGAGTTCCTTGGCTGTATTTATTATTGCTATCAAAGTTATTGCTAACTAGCATACCTATTTAATGGTGGTAATTGCTAGTACAGAAAGTGGACTAGCCTTGTCGTGGTAAAGGGCGGATATTAGCTTCAGTGAAACTAAAACAATAACTCATTAGTAAGGACGCATTATGGATAACACAAATCAGCCGCAATCAGCTGTAGACATTGCTCAAAAATTGGTGCCGCAGCTGGCAGAAGCTTCGGCTCGTTTGGATCAAGAAGATGGTTTTATAGGCGAACATTACCCTTTATTAAAACAAGCTGGCCTGCTATCTGCTGGAGTACCTGTAGAATTTGGCGGTAAAGGCGCAGAGGTTCCTGAGCTATGCGAGATGTTGAGAACTCTAGCCCATGGTTGTAGCTCCACAGCTTTGGCGTTCGCCATGCATACCCACCAAGTAGCGGTGCCGGCTTGGCGTTGGCTGCATCAAAAAGCGGAGCCTGTAGTGCCGTTGCTAAAACGGATTGCAGCAGAAGATCTAATATTGTTATCTAGCGGTGGCTCTGACTTTATTCCGAGTTCTGGTGTGGCGCTTAAAGTGGCAGGCGGCTATCGTATTAATGCACGTAAAGTATTTACCTCTGGCGCCCGCGCTGGCAACTTACTTATGACTAGTGCAAGGGTTGAAGAGGAAGATGGTAGTGCTACAGTCGTTCACTTTGGCTTGCCTATGAACTCAGATGCTGTGAGCATTGTGGATACTTGGAAAGTATTGGGTATGCGAGCCACAGGTTCTAATGATGTCATTATCAAAGACTTCTTTGTAGGCGATAAAGCAGTGGCATTCACCCGTAAGGCTGGTGAATGGCACCCACTATTCCATATATTAGCGCCTATAGCCTTTACTCTAGTGTATGCGGTGTATCTAGGCGTGGCAGAAAAAGCCGTCAAAATTGCCATCGACTTAGCCAAAAAGCGCCATGCCAATGACCACCTAGTGAACTTGGTAGGGCGTATGGAAAATGCTTTGTGTGGCGCGCGGTTAGCCCATGGACACATGCTAGCTTCAGTGGCTAAAAATGCACCCGGTGCAGAAAATACCAACCAAGCCTTTATTGGCCGCACGTTAGTAGGCGAAAACTGCATCAAGGCTGTAGACCTGGCTATTGAAGTGGCTGGTGGTGTTGGTTTTTATAGCCAGGCAGGTTTAGAACAATGCTTTAGAGACATCCAGGCTGCGCGTTATCATCCACTACAAGCGGGCCCACAAGCACAGTTTGCAGGGGCTACTGCACTAGGCTTTTGTACCCATAAAATTTACTAAATAATACAGAGCCTAACCCCAGTTAGGCTCTGTATTATTTAGGTTTAAATTTCGATTCTTGAATGATAAAACCCAAAGAGAGCACGCGCACCAACAATGGTTTCAGCAATTCTACCGGTGCGGTCTAACTCAGGAGATTCTAGTAAAAACATCCACCTATTATGGCCTACATCTACACTTTCTGGACTAGTTGTGTGAAAGAGCAGGACTTGCTGTAGCGATGATGTAATAGCTTACTGGCGTTTAATAAAGTATTAAAAGTGCCTAATGAGGAAGTTTTTTGCTTATTCGACTGTTGAAATACTCTTTCAAAAAATCAAGCAATAGCCTCAGTTTTTTAGAGTTAGCGGTACCGGGGGGAAATGTTCCATAAACATTGATATCGCTAAACGTATAATCGTCAAGTACCCTTTCTAAGGTACCCGCCTTTATTTTGGGCCAAGCATCATAAGTAGGAATGCGCCCTAAACCATGACCAGCTTCAACAAAGGCGGTACGTGCCGCTGCATTATTGGTGCTAATACTTCCTGTGGTGGTAATGCTGAATGAGCGATTACCTTTCGTTAGGGTAACTACGTCTGCAGTTAATTTGTAAATAACCCATTGATGGCTACTTAAATCTGCTGGGCTTTTTGGGCGTCCATGTTGAAGTAAATACTCAGGTGCAGCGCAAAGGCAAGTTTCTAAGGTGGCGAGTTTACTAGCTTGTAAGCCTGAGTCTGGTAATGGTGCTCCACGAATGGCTAAATCAATACCTTCTTTCATGATGTTAACCACATCGTCAGTTAGCATCACATCCAGCTTTATTTTGGGATAGATCTTTTTAAATTCATTGAGTGCAGGCACAACGATCTGCAAGCCAACGTTTACCGGGCAAGTGATTTTAAGTAAGCCGATGGGCTCATTTTTAAAACTTTCAATTTGTTGATTGGCGGCACTAGCTTGTTCGGCAATAACGCGGCAGCGCTCATAATATGCTTGGCCTGCTTCAGTAAGATTAATAGAGCGCGTAGTGCGGTTAAGTAGCTTTACATCAAGTTGTGTTTCAAGCTTTTTCAAATGATAACTAACCACTGCTCTAGACAGCCTCAAGTGCTTAGCGGCAGCGCTTAAGCTGCCTTGCTCGATGATTTGAGCAAATACAACCATACTTTTGAGCTGTTCAAACGACACATCCATAAACTATATCCAGTTATTAAAAACGTACTTGTTATTTTTTATTGTATCAATTAATGATTCAATGTTGTCAATTTTGTCTGTATTGTTCATGCGATTTGATGGGCATATACTGGGGTTCATTGAAAGTTCACACACCCTTATAGACGGATAACTGGTAATGAATAACAAAATACTGATGGTACTTACTTCACACGACAAACTTGGTGACACAGGCCAAAAGACGGGGTTTTGGGTTGAAGAATTTGCTGCTCCTTATTACGCATTTATAGATGCAGGTGTTGAAGTAACACTGGCTACACCTTTGGGCGGGCAAGCGCCTATTGACCCAACCAGTGCACTAGAAGACTTTCAAACGCTGGCTACTGAACGTTTTGACAACGATGATGTTGCACAGACTAAAATTGCTACCACGGTACCATTATCGTCACTTAACGAAGGTGATTTTGATGGCGTGTTTTATCCTGGTGGTCATGGTCCATTATGGGACCTTACCGATAATGCAGAATCAATTAGCTTGATTGAAAGCTTTCTTCATGCTGGTAAGGCTGTGGCTACCGTTTGTCATGCCAGTGCTGCGTTATTGAATGTAAAACAAGCGTCGGGTGATTTTGCCATTAAAGGCAAAGCGGTCACTGGCTTTGCCAACAGCGAAGAAGAAGCTGTGCAATTAACAAAAATTGTGCCTTTTTTGCTTGAAGATGAGCTCATTAAACGTGGTGGTGAATATCAAAAAGCTGAAGACTGGCATGCCTTTGTAGTACAGGACGGCCTTATTATTACCGGTCAAAACCCAGCAAGCTCAGCATTAGCTGCTGAAAAACTACTGGCTTATCTGGCAGCGTAGCTGTTAACTTAAGCCTTAGCATAGCAAATAGCGTGTTGGTATTTACCACACGCTATTTTTTTGCCTTTACTCTAGGCTTTCAATTAGCTCTTTAGATTAGAAACTAATATGACTCAAACAACTGACATGAACCGCCAAATGGTTTTAGCCTCTAGGCCTTTTGGTGCACCATTAGCTGAAAACTTTAATCTTGTGTGTAGTGAAAAAAAATCACCTAAAACTGGCGAAGTATTGCTTCGTACTGTTTTTCTATCACTCGATCCTTATATGCGTGGGCGCATGAATGATGCTAAATCTTACGCTGCTCCAGTGGCTTTAAATGAGGTAATGGTGGGTGGTAGTGTGTGTAGAGTAGAAGAGTCTAACCATCACAATTATCAGAAAGGTGATTGGGTTGTGGCTTTTGGTGGTTGGCAAGATTACTGCGTTATCAATGGTAATGATCTACTTAAGTTGGATAGCAGTATGGCCCACCCGTCACATGCATTAGGTGTGTTAGGTATGCCAGGTTTAACAGCGTACATGGGTTTGCTGGATATTGGTCAGCCCAAAGCTGGCGAAACGGTAGTTGTTGCCGCTGCAACAGGTGCTGTGGGCAGCTTAGTGGGCCAAATTGCCAAACTAAAAGGCTGTAAAGTGGTGGGTATTGCTGGTGGGGATACCAAGTGCCAATATGCGGTTGAAGTGTTAGGGTTTGATGCTTGTTTAGACCATCGCAGCGATGATTTAGCAGAGCAGCTAACAAAGGTTTGCTCTGCAGGCATTGATGTCTATTTTGAAAATGTTGGCGGTAAGGTGTTTGATGCGGTGATGCCACTATTGAATAGCTGCGCTCGAATTCCCTTGTGTGGTCTTATTTCTCAGTACAATGCCACCAAACTACCAAGTGGGCCAGATCGTCTTTCGTCATTAATGGGTACATTATTGGTTAAGCGTATAAAAATGCAGGGTTTCATTGTGTTTGATGATTATGGACATCGTTATGCAGAATTTAACCAACAAATGGTGAAATGGTTAATGGCGGGTGAAGTAAAGTACAAAGAGCATCGAATCGAAGGGCTTGAAAACTCGGTCAGTGCTTTTATCGGTTTATTAAAAGGTGAAAACTTCGGTAAATTAGTAGTGCGTGTTGGGCCGGATGACCTCTCGTAAATAGTCTGGCTGAGACCTTTTGTAAACATGAATCAGGCCCAGGCTAGTTCAAGCAATTGGTATTATCAAAAAACAGCATCAAGAAGCTGATTTGTTCGGTATTAGTTAAAAGTTGTTCAAAAAACATCAATTAAACTCGTAGGTGCAATGCCATTATTGCGCCATACAAATTGATGTTAATTAATAGAGGAACTTAGCCGTGCCATTACAAGCCAGTCAAAATGTTTTTATTACCTGTGCCGTAACCGGATCGGGTGGTTCTCAAGACCGCTCTCATCATGTACCCCGCAGCCCTGAACAAATTGCTAATAGTGCGATTGATGCAGCAAAGGCTGGCGCTGCTGTAGTTCACTGCCATGTGCGTGACCCCGAAACTGGTGCGCCAAGCCGTCGCTTAGATTTATATAAAGAAGTTACTGAGCGCATTCGCGCTGCGGAAGTGGATGTGGTGCTTAACCTCACTGCAGGCATGGGTGGCGACATTGTGTTTGGTGATGCTGAAAATCCATTGCCTTTGAAAGAATCCGGTACCGATATGGTAGGGGCTAGTGAGCGTGTAGAGCATGTGCGCCAGTGTCAGCCAGAAATTTGCACCTTAGACTGTGGCACCATGAACTTTGCCGAAGCCGACTACGTGATGACCAATACCCCAGGCATGTTACGGGCTATGGCAGAAAAAATGACGGCTATGGGCGCACGTATAGAAATTGAAGCTTTTGATACGGGTCACCTGTGGTTGGCTAAGCAATTAGTAGAAGAAGGTTTAATTACAGATCCAGTGATGGTGCAACTATGTATGGGTATTCCTTGGGGAGCACCTAACGACCTAAACACGTTCATGTCTATGGTTAACAACGTACCTAAAGAGTGGGTTATGTCAGCCTTTTCTATTGGCCGTAATCAAATGAACTACGTGGCAGCTGCAGTGTTGGCTGGCGGTAATATTCGTGTTGGCTTAGAAGATAATATTTGGTTAGATAAAGGTGTATTGGCAACTAATGCACAGTTGGTTGAACGTGCAGCAACTATTGCCACGAACATGGGCTCTACATTGATGACTCCAGCCCAGGTTCGTGAACTTATTAAAGTAGAGAAGCGGGCACCTTTAGCATGACCGATATGGTAAATAAAACGTATAAAACAGCCGCTTGTATAGGTGGTGGTGTTATTGGCGGCGGCTGGGTAGCACGCTTTTTGCTACACGGCTGGGATGTAAATGTTTATGACCCAGCAGACGATGCTCAACGTAAAGTGGATGCGGTGTTAGAAAATGCGCGTGCTTCTTTGCCTCAGCTTGCTGATGTAGCCATGCCGCGTGAAGGTAAACTCACCTTTTGTGATAGTTTGGAAGCCGCGGTGGCTAATGCTGACTGGATTCAAGAGAGTGTGCCAGAACGCCTTGAAATTAAGCATGCAGTATTTGCCAAAGTACAGGCTGCTTGCACTGAAACAGCGATTATCGGCTCATCTACTTCGGGTTTTAAACCTTCGCAATTACAAGAGAATGCTTTAAGGCCTGAACAAATAATGGTGGCTCACCCGTTTAACCCAGTGTACTTGTTACCTTTGGTTGAATTAGTGCCTAGCCCTGTTAATGGCGTTGAGATCATTGAAAAGGCTAAAGACCTGTTAACCGGCGTAGGCATGAAGCCTCTTCATGTACGCAAAGAAATTGACGCACATATTGCAGATCGTTTTTTAGAGGCAGTATGGCGCGAAGGCTTGTGGATGATCAAAGATGGCATCGCCACTACCACAGAAATTGACGACGCTATTCGTTATGGCTTCGGTTTACGTTGGGCGCAAATGGGTTTGTTTGAAACTTATCGTATTGCCGGTGGTGAAGCAGGTATGGCGCATTTTATTGCTCAATTCGGGCCCTGTTTAGAGTGGCCGTGGACTAAGCTTATGGATGTGCCGGAGCTTACGGATGAACTCATTACCACTATTGCAGATCAGTCTGATGCACAATCTGGACATCACACTATTCGAGAGCTAGAACGTATTCGCGACAAAAACTTAGTAGGTATTATGCGAGTACAAAAAGACAATAACTGGGGTGTAGGTGAGTTATTGAATAAACATGATGAACGTTTAAAGCAGTTGGGATTAATATTAATTTAGATCAATTAAATTATAGATCTAAGTCAATTATCTGACCCATTTGTTTTGGTAGCATACCCCGATATAAAAAGTTGGGTTGCCCGATTATGGAGGCAGCCCTGATACATTTTTATGGAGATGTGTAATGACCCCCCCAATTCAAGGCTCCATGAGTTTTCAGTCTTGTGCTGATTGTACTTTAGATAGCATGTGTTTGCCTTTAAATCTCTCTCAGACAGAAAAAGTACAATTAACCAGTATCATTAAAAAGAGTGCGCCTTACCGTCGTGGTGAATCTATTTTTCGACAAGGCGATGCCTTTAACTCCATTTATGCGGTGCGTGCTGGCATGGTGAAAACCACTGTCATCAATGCTCGCGGTGAAGAGCAAATTACTGGGTTTTATTTCCCTGGTGAATTACTTGGCCTTAATAGTCTCCATGAAAACGTTTATATGGGAACCGCAATTACCCTAGAAACGGTGAGCGTGTGCGAAATTCCATTTGTTAAGTTAGACGAACTATCCGCATTACTGCCACAATTAAGACGACAGCTGATGCGTCAGATGAGCCAAGAAATTTCAGACGAACAAAATATGATGTTGGTTTTGGCCAAAACATCGGCTGAAGAAAAGTTAGGGAATTTTCTAATTCGGTTATCTCATCGTTTCAAACGTTTAGGCTTTTCTGCCACCCAGTTCCGTTTAACTATGTCACGTGTTGATATTGGTAATTACCTAGGGTTAGCTGTAGAAACCGTAAGTCGCACTTTAACTAAGCTACAGAAGCGTGGGGTCATAAAGGTTGAAGGCAAAGAAGTGACAATTATAGATATGGAACGTTTGTCTTGTCTAAATGATACTAACCAAGAACAATTTCAAGCTCCTAATCTAAGCTAAAAAAGCCCATAAATACGGCAAAAAATTGTCAGGTAATCATGTGCTTACTGGTATGATGGACTATGCATTGTCGTATTGGCCTAATTAATGAACACGATTCTTCCGGTTATCAGCTCTATTCTACTGGTGATGTTATTAGGCTACGGCCTCTCTAAAAAGTTCTTTACAGATCCTAGTTTTTGGCAAGGCATATCCAAATTGTCCTATTGGGTGTTCTTTCCAGTATTGATTGTTCGAACCTTAGCTAGCGCTACAATTAATGCTGAATTACTATTTCCCTTATTCGCCATATTTACCACAGCGCTTATAGTTATTTGGGTTTATTGTGTGGTGGTGGCTCGGTTAATGGGTCAAGACGGCGCTTCAACGGCATCTATTGTTCAAGGTGGCATGCGCCACAACGGATTTATTGGCCTTGCCGTGTTGGTCGATATGTTTGGCCTACCGGGGCAAGAGCTAGGTGCCGTAATTATTGCGGTGTTAGTGCCTTTTACCAATATTTTGTCAGTGTTTTCTGTCAGTGTGTTAGTCAATAAAAAAAATAACCAGCCGTTAGGTGCTTTAATTCTCAAAGAGCTGTTGCGTAATCCAATGCTTATTTCTGTAGCTATTGGCCTTTTACTCAATACCTTCGCTATCTCTATCCCCTCCATATTGGATCAGTCTATGGCTCTGTTGGGTCGTGCGGCCCTACCGTTGTTGCTGCTTAGTGTGGGTGCCAGTTTGAATATACGCGCTTTAAAGGGGAACTGGTTGCCTTTAATGGCCGCCCTTAGCACTAAGCTATTGGTGTTTCCGGCTCTCTTCTTGGGAGGGGCGCTGTGGTTTAATCTACCACCGTTGGTGACCGTGTGTTTGGTGGTGTTTGGAGCGTTACCAACGGCAGTATCGGCATATCCTCTTATCCAGCAGATGGGGGGCAACGCAAAGCTCATGGCTGACATTATTACCTTGCAAACCTTAGCCAGCTTGGTAGGGTTAACCTTTTGGGCCAGTTTGGCGATACATATAACAGGTTTAACTGTATGATTTTTTCAGCGCCTTATGATTTTATTCAAGGGGACTCTCCATTATTGGTTAGCATGCCTCACTCTGGGTTGCAGCTTACACAAACGGTGGAAAACACCTTAACGCCAGAAGCCTTAGCCTTACCAGATACAGATTGGTATATTCCACAGCTTTATGACTTTTTAGAGGCTATGGGGGTGAGTGTGGTTAAGGCAAATTATTCTCGTTATGTGATTGATCTAAATCGGCCAGAAGATAATAAACCACTTTATGAAGGAAAAACTACCGGCTTATTTCCTCATATATTGTTCAACGAAAAGCCTGTGTTCAAGCCTGAGGCAGTGGCAAACACGACCCATCAACAGGCCTGCATAGAACACATTTGGCGTCCGTATCATCATCAATTGGCTCTAGAATTAGCGCGTATTAAGAAAACATTTGGTTATGCTATTTTATTTGATGCCCACTCCATACCATCCCAAGTACCTATGTTTTTTGAAGGTACTTTGCCAGATTTTAATATGGGCACCAATGGTGGTGTAGCGTGTTCTCCTAAGCTGTTGCAAGCGGCCGAGCAAGCGATCGCAGGGACACCCTATACCCAAGTAAGTAATGGGCGCTTTAAAGGTGGTTATATCACTCGTAGCCATGGTCAGCCTAGAGATGATGTACATGCCTTTCAGCTGGAGCTATCCCAGGCCACGTACATGCAAGATGCTGGTGGCTATGAGCTAGATGAGAAGAAATGTGCTCAAGTTAGGCCTCAGCTCAAGGCGTTAATAGAAGCTCTAGTCAGCTGCAACCTAACAAACTAATAAGAGATTCTGTAATGTATTTAAGTGAATCACAAATTACCGCTTATGAACGTGACGGCGCTATTGTTATTAAAGGTGTATTTAAGGATTGGATCGATTGCTTAAGAACTGGTTTTGACAAGGTGTTGTCTGATCCAGGTGAGCACGGCCGAGAAAATGTTGCCAAGGGCGATGGTGGAAGATTTTTTGAAGATTATTGTAATTGGCAGCGTATTGAAGAATTTAAGCGTTGGATTGTTGAGTCTCCTGCAGCAGAAATAGCAGCTGAAGCTACCCGTTCACAGCGCATTCAAGTATTTCATGAACATATTTTAGTGAAGGAGCCTGGCACCTCCAAAGCCACGCCGTGGCATCAAGATATGCCTTATTATTGTGTTTCTGGTGAACAAACGGCGAGTTACTGGGTGCCTCTTGACCCTGTAAGTAAGGCTAACACCTTGCAGGTGGTATTAGGGTCTCATCGTTGGCCAAAGCTTGTGAGGCCTACGCGATGGTCTACCAATGAGCCTTGGTATAGTAATGAGGCAGGCTACATGGATATGCCAGTGATTGATGACAGGCAAAATATTTTAATACCCGAGTTAGAGTTAGGCGACTGTGTGTTGTTTAACTTTAAAACGGTACACGGAGCACCAGGTAATTCATTAACTAGCCGTAGGCGTGCTTTTTCTACCCGTTTTATGGGAGATGACGTACGATATGTAAACCGAGGTGGCCCAACTTCGCCGCCGTTCGATGGGTTAGTGCAAAACGATGGTGATAAAATGCCCCTAAGTTGGTTTCCCGAAGTATATGAAAGAGACGTATAAAAAGGTGAATAACAATGACAAATAATGCCACAGGAAGCTGCCTGTGCGGCGCGGTTAAATATCAAGTGACCGGAGCATTACGCCCTGTGGTGGCTTGCCATTGTGGGCAGTGCCAAAAGACTAGTGGTCATCATGTGGCGGCTACTTCTGCTAAGCGAGAAAATTTTAAACTGCTAGAAGAGCGTGGGCTTAAGTGGTTCTCTTCTACGGTGGGCATTAGACGTGGATTCTGCCAACAATGTGGAGGCAACTTATTTTGGGATAAAGCTGAATTACCAAGCATCTCAATCTTTGCTGGTACTCTAGATCAACCTAGTGGGTTGCAATTAGTGGAGCATATTTATGTGAAAGATAAAGCTGACTATTATGAAATAACGGACGGTTTACCACAACAGCAAGGATTCAGTATTACAGCCAAGATAGATCAAGGTAAATGAGGGTAGATAATGGCCAATAAATGCTCACATTGTGACTTTAAAATCACATCACGAAATCAGCTGTGTGAAGATTATAGAGACCCCGCCAAATCGTATGGTTGCCCGAAGTGCGGTACTTTTTATATTTTACCAACCAGTGCTGCACCCACGTGGAAGCAATGGCTAGTGTATTTAATTTTAGGTTTTACTGGTGGGTTAATTTCTAGTTTGGTACAACTGAACGGCCACACTCGGTGGTGGTTTTGGGGCTATGTGACCTTTATTGCGGTAATTTTTGTTGTGCGCTATACCAAGTCAAAAGCGGTTGCATTAGAAGCTTCCGGGCATCGGGTCACTCCAAACAATGACTGATTACATAGTGCCTTTTTGTGAACAACAAGTCACTATTCTTTATGCCGACGACCATATTGTAGTGGCCGATAAACCCAGTGGTCTATTGTCTGTGCCGGGAAAAAACCCGCTCAATAGAGACTGTTTAATTACTCGCGTACAGCAACAATATGCCGACGCATATATAGTTCATCGTTTAGATATGGACACCTCTGGAGTAATGGTGTTGGCCCGAGGTAAGGCAAACCTATCCTCACTAAGCCGCCAGTTTCAGGAGCGAGAAACTCAAAAGCAGTATTTGGCGTGGGTGTATGGGGTGTTGCAAGATGATGAAGGTGCAATAAATTTACCTTTGCGCTGTGACTGGCCTAACAGACCTAAACAAATGGTAGACCATGAGCTAGGAAAACCATCATTAACACGCTTTGAAGTACTAGAGAGAAAGCCAGAAATATTACAGACTAAGGTGCTGTTGAAGCCTGTGACAGGACGCTCACACCAGTTGCGAGTACACATGGCAGAGCTTGGGCATCCTATCAGTGGTTGTGAGTTTTATGCGCACCCAGAGGCGTTAGGGCAAGCAAAACGATTGCAGTTACATGCTTGGAAGTTAAGTTTTACACATCCATCCACTGGCGCGTTAGTTACTCAAATAGCTCCGGCAGTGTTCTAACTTAAACGTAAGTGTTAATTACCGCCCACAAGTCGTCTTCAGAAAATGGTTTGTGCACATAGTCAGTGATGCCAGCGGCTTGCCAGTGTGCTAGTTCGGTAATAGGGTCTCTGGCAGTAGCGGCAATTATAGGAACATCTGCACTATTATTTGCACCTAAAGCACGAATAGCTCGAGTGGCCGACAGCCCATCTAATTTTGGCATCATTAAGTCCATAATAATGATGTCATATTGTTTGTTTCTTACACATTCGACAGCTTCCAAACCATCAGCAGCAAGGTCTATATTTACTTCGCCAAAGGTGAGAAATTCATAGATGATTTCACGGTTTACGTCATCATCTTCGACTACAAGCATGTTTATAGAAGCCATGGAGTTTCTCTGTTAATGTCATTAAGTTAAATGAACCGCCAAAGTGTATCTTGAAATGGCGGTTTTTAACAATCCTCAGAGGACTAAGATCAAGCTTGGGCGAGCTTTAGTACGCTATTCCAAACATCTTCATCAAGCTCTACAGCATTAGGTAGCACTTTTTGGGACCCAGGAAGTCGTGCGCCAGGCTGGCTGGTTACAGCGTCTGAAATAATGCTAAGTTTGTCCCAAAAGACATCGCCAGATACATTTGTAGGGTCAATAATAATATAGCATTGGCCTAAGTCGTGAGGTTTTCCCTCAGTAGCTTTGAGTGGGTCTAGCTGAGTGCTGGTGCTGCCGCCGGTAAAGGCTGCGGCAAGTATTTCTGCCATAAGGCCAAAGCCATAGCCTTTATAACCACCTGCAGAAACAAGAGATCCGCCATTTAATACAGCATTAGGATCTTGCGTGGCTTCGCCTTCGCTATCTACCCCCCAGCCAAGTGGAATTTGTTCGCCGGCAGTGGCTGCCATATTGATTTTACCAATAGCGATAGCGCTGGTGGATTGATCGAACTGCATGGCTAGGCCGCCTTTACCATCTGGCACAGACATAGCGATAGGATTTGTGCCTAGTACGGCCTTAGTGCCGCCAGGGGGTGATACGCAAGATTTAGCATTAGTCATGCCAATAGCAATATAGCCTGCACGCGCAATTTGTTCTGTAAAGTAGCCCATAGAAGTGCAAGTGTGGGAGTGGCAAATGGCTAATGTGGCCACGCCATTGGTTTTTGCAGCTGCAAGGGCGGTATCTAGGCCGCGAGAAAAGGCTGCCTGAGCAAACCCCAGCTTCGCATCTACAACAACGCTTGCAGGCTTAGGCTGGTGTACTTCTGGCTCTACATCGCCTTTAACCCGGCCTACTTGTAGTTGGCTGCAATAGCTTTGTAGGTAAAATAGACCACAAATCTTGTTACCATAGGCTTCGGCAACGCGCACAGCGTGTGCCACGGAATTGGCAACCCAAGGTTTTGCACCGTGAGCTTCTAAGGCTTTTGCCGTGGTGGCTTGAATGGTGTCTAGATCAACGCTAATAGTGGCCATATGGGTTTCAACTATGAAAATTATTTATAATGTGAATTTTATGTTGATTTGCCCATATGGGTAAAGTAAAAATAACAATTCTTGTGTTTTTAAAATAGTGTTATACAGCTCATGAATCAAACCCCTCGCATTGCTATAAGGCCTTTTGTGGCGACAGATAGCCCTCAAGTGCAAATATTGGTGAGTGATGCCAGAGTAGCGCAAGTAGCGGGCAATATCCCTTATCCATACCCTGAAGATGGCGCAGAAATGTGGATTGCTTCGCATGGAGCACAGCATCGAGCTGGTACTGCCATAATTAGGGCTATTGTATGCCTGGAGGATGATCAATGTATTGGAGCCATCAGTATAGATCAAAAATCTAGGGGCCTAAACAGTAGTGGGAATTTGGGGTATTGGGTGGGTGTGCCTTATTGGAATAAGGGTTTCTGTGAGGAAGCTGGCCAGTTAATGCTGGAATTAGCTGCAAAAGAATACGCTATGGGGCGTTTGGTTGCAGCACACCGTATAGATAATTTCGCTTCGGGGCGAGTGTTAGAAAAATTAGGTTTTAATGAATTAGAACCTCAAACAATGACTAATTTATCGGGCCAGTATTTATTTCGTTGTTATGAGATATTAATTTAAGCCATAAAAAAGGGCGCCTATACTAAAAGTAATAGGTGCCCTTTTTACTAGCTAGGCTATTGCCCAGCAAGCAGTATTACGACCGACGTGGAGCACGATCGTTACGACCGCCACCGCTGCGCTTAGGTCGAGGAGTCTTAGCACCAGGGGTGAAGTCGTCGGCAGGGCCTTGAGACTGAATGTTTAACGGCTGGCTCCGTACGCGTACTTTCTTAAGTAACTGTAGCATCTCCGCAGGCATTCCAGCAGGAAGGTCTACAGTAGAGTGGTCATCAAACAAGCTAATACGGCCAATGTAAGCGCTGCTAAGGTCTGCTTCGTTAGCGATAGCGCCAACGATGTCGCCAGGCTTCACTTGGTTGTTGTGGCCTACTTCTATGCGGAAACGCTCCATGGCAATAGATTCGCCGCTGAACTCTTCTTCCTTGCGCTCTTTACGACGTGGGCGCTCATCATCGCCAAAGCCAGGCGTTGTATCACGTGAGTCACGACGTTCAGGCTTGCTAGCTTCTGGTGCTACAAGAGGACGATCTTTCTGGGCCATAAAGCAAAGGGCGGCAGCAACTTGCTCTGGTGCAATTTCACGTTCTTTAACAAACGCTTCAATCAAATCGCTGTAGATGCTCAAGTCAGACTGTTCAAGTGCTTTGTCGATGTTAGCCTTAAACTGGTCAATACGACGTTCTTTAACTTGCTCGCGGCTAGGCAAGTCCATTGGAGTAATGGCTTGGCGTGTAGCTTTTTCGATAGAGCGCAACATGTTACGTTCGCGAGGGGCTACAAACAAGATAGCGTTACCAGCACGACCAGCACGGCCAGTACGGCCAATACGGTGAACGTAAGCTTCAGTGTCGTATGGAATGTCGTAGTTAATTACGTGGCTTACACGAGCCACGTCAATGCCACGTGCAGCAACGTCGGTAGCAACCACAATATCAATCTTGCTGCTCTTCAGGTGCTCGATAGTACGTTCGCGTAACTGCTGAGACATGTCGCCATTGATAGGAGAGGCGCGATGACCGCGAGCTTCTAATTTTTCAGCTAGTTCTACAGTTAGAGTTTTGGTGCGTACAAAAACGATTACGCCATCAAAGTCTTCTGCTTCTAGGATACGAGTCATTGCATCTAGCTTAGTGGTGCCAACGGCTTTCCAGTAACGCTGAGTAACACTGTCTACAGTAGCTGTCTTAGCTTCAATCTTAATTTCTTCTGGGTTATTAAGGTAAGTGTTAGCAACCTTACGAATAACAGCAGGCATAGTGGCAGAGAATAGAGCCACTTGACGTTCTGGTGGAGTGTGATCCAAAATCCAAGTTACGTCGTCGATAAAGCCCATGCGTAGCATTTCGTCGGCTTCGTCTAATACAACAGTCTTTAGTTTGTCTAGTTTCAAAGTACCACGACGCAGGTGATCCATCACTCGGCCAGGAGTACCAACAACCACGTGAACGCCACGTTGTAACTGACGTAATTGGCCGCTCATGCTGCTGCCACCGTAGATTGGTAATACATGGAAGCCGCGCATGTCGCTAGCGTAGTTTTGGAATGCTTCAGCAACCTGAATGGCTAGCTCACGGGTAGGTGCAAGAACCAATACCTGTGGAGCTTCAACTTTCAAATCGATGTTAGATAGGGCTGGTAGTGCAAAGGCAGCAGTTTTACCTGTACCTGTTTGAGCAGTACCTAAAATGTCTTTGCCGGCCAAAAGGTGTGGAATGGCAGCGGCTTGAATTGGGGATGGCTGTTCATAGCCAATGCGGGTGATCGCACTAAGTACTGGCGTAGAAAGTGCCAAGTCTGCAAAAGTCGTCATCGTGTAATCCTAAAATAAGTGATCTGATGACTCGATGGATACAAATACCCACAAAGTCCGCGCATAAACAAAGCCACTCCCTAAGTTGTATAGATACAACAGAGATAAATATTGGAGTGATGTAACCCTTTGTTCGGTCTACATTAAACTTAGCCTAATTAAGCTATGCCAATGCCCGGCACCTGCTGGTGCCTTACCGTGCCACTTTATTTTGAAGTGTGGCTGAGATAACGCGGATGCAAGTGATATTACGCGGCGGAGTATATATTGATTGTATAAAAAAAGCCATAGAAGTGTTTTATATACAATCATTACCTTTGCAGTGAGGCCTTTGCATAAAGCGGCGACAAAAGGGAAATGAGGAAAAATCAGTCTAATTGAG
>TARA_B110000503_G_scaffold54168_1_pt1 | contig 34598 bp, 29 predicted proteins | sample TARA_B110000503 | Tara Oceans TARA_B110000503 (sample SAMEA4397472) | marine metagenome | biome: Polar Biome; feature: [SRF] surface water layer (ENVO:00010504); material: water (ENVO:00002006), including particulate matter (ENVO:01000060) such as... | depth 5 m | reverse complement strand
GATACTGTTCCACCTTCAGATGGGTTAGCAGAAGTTGTTAATGTGTAAATAATAGGATCTTTAGTACACGATATAACAAATAGAAAAGATAAAAAGAGAGTAAGTTTTTTCATAAAAAACAAGTTTGTATTCAATAAGATAATGAAAATAATGAGTTCGATTTACATCTATTATAAAAATAAATAGTTCGATTATCTAAAAATCTTTATTTCCAAAGGATTTAATAATTGTTTTTCTCATTCCAACAAATACCACTATAAAAACTGAATAGATAATAAAAAAAGGGATTACATAGTTATGAAGATTAAAGGCCAACATAAGAGCCATAATTAGCAATTGAAATCCTAGACCATAAATAGAAACTATGGTCATAAACCACTTTGGAAATGGCTGACTATCTCTTGCATTTTTATCCATATGATACATAATTTTATCAAAAGAAATATATAATATATCGTAAATTTTATAAAAAATATTTACCATATGTTGACTCTCCCCCTTAAGAGCTTTTGGAGCAGAATCCTCAAAAACTCGACTGGTTGAATCGCCTTTCACAGAATTTCGCAAAATAACATAATAGTAGTTATAGACTGTCCCTTGAAGTTGAATTCCAAAAAAAGCTATCAACATATAAATTATTGAACTATCCGAGATATAACAAAAAGCTAATAAAAAACAAAAATTAAGTGAGATATCTGCTATTGAATCATAATAACGCCCTATATAAGATGGCATATTTTTTAAGCGTGATAGTTCTCCATCGGTTGCATCCAAAATAGATTTTAATATAATAAAAAAAGAAGCTATTATATTGTATTCATTAAGCATGAATACAATAGCAATAAGTCCAGCTATAATAAACATGGTCGTAACATGAATTGGAGTAATATCCGTATTCTGAAACTGTTTAGCAATCCAACGACCAGCTGGGCGTCCGTAGTCAGATAGATCTAAAAATTGATATTTTTTTGGAAGTTTTGCCATTCAAATGTTAGATGATAAAATTAATTGTAAATACACCCAAAAGTAGTTTAGTTATCTTAAAAATAACTCATGTTTTATTATTACTTTTTTCGTTTTAACTGAAAACTTAAAAGTTGTATACAGGTTTTATTATGCTAGTCAATTATCATTTCTGGAATATCACCATCTATTATTAGGCGACCATCTGTGCTGCTTACAATTTCTTCTACAGAAATACCTGGGGCTCTTTCTAGTAATTTAAAACCACCATCCGTAATTTCGATCACAGCTAAATTTGTTACTATTTTATTTACACATCCAACACCCGTAAGTGGTAAAGAACATCGTTTTAAAAGCTTAGACTTACCTTTTTTATTTGTATGCATCATCGCTACTATTATATTTTCTGCAGAAGCCACTAAATCCATCGCTCCTCCCATTCCTTTAACCATAAAGCCAGGAATTTTCCAATTAGCTATATCACCATTTTCTGAAACTTCCATAGCACCAAGAATAGTAAGATCAACATGCTGACCTCTTATCATAGAGAAGCTCAAGGCAGAATCAAAAAAACTAGCTCCCGGTAAAGTTGTAATTGTTTGTTTACCTGCATTAATAATATCAGCATCTTCTTCACCTTCAAATGGAAAAGGGCCCATACCTAAAACTCCATTTTCACTTTGAAATTCAACTTCAATATCGTCTCTGACAAAATTTGCTACTAAAGTAGGAATCCCTATTCCAAGATTCACATAATAACCATCTTTAACTTCTTTAGCAATACGTTTTGCTATTCCTATTTTATCTAACATAAATTAATTTTTTCTAATAGTTCTCTGTTCGATTCTTTTTTCATAATTAGAACCTTGAAAAATACGTTGAATAAAAATTCCTGGGATATGTATTTGATTTGGATCTAACTCTCCTAATGGAACAATTTCTTCAACTTCAGCTACTGTTATTTTTGCTGCACCACACATATTTGGATTGAAATTTCTTGCTGTTCCTTTAAAAATCAAATTTCCTGCTTCATCTCCTTTCCAAGCTTTGACAAATGAGAAATCTGCTTTAAAAGCATGTTCTAAAACATACATTTTGTTACCAAAAGCTCTAGTCTCTTTTCCCTCAGCCACTTCAGTTCCAAATCCAGCAGGCGTATAAAACGCTGGAATACCTGATTGTGCAGATCTGCATTTTTCAGCTAGTGTTCCTTGAGGAATCAAGTCCACTTCAAGCTCCCCTGAAAGCATTTGGCGTTCAAATTCGTCATTTTCACCAACATAAGAAGAAATCATTTTCTTTATTTGATGCTTTTTAAGCAATAAGCCTAGACCGAAATCATCTATACCAGCATTATTTGAAATACATATAAGATCAGTTAATTCAAGTTTCACTAATTGTTCAATAGCATTTTCTGGAATGCCACTAAGACCAAAACCCCCAACCATTAGAGTCATTCCACTATTAACACCCTCTAAAGCATCCTTAACATTAAATACTTTTTTATTTATCATCTAAATTAATATTTATAATTTTTTATTTATTCTAATCTAAAATTACATTAATCTTTACAAAGTCCCGTCGTTTTAATTTCTAGTTTATCATATTCTTTTTTAACTGTTTATAACAAGGAATATCAGAAAACTAAAAATTAATTTTTTAATCATTTTCATTTATGCGTTTTAAATAAGCAACTACAGGATGATGGTCTGATGCCCAATTCTCAGCTTTAGTTTTAATATAGACATGATTAGAATTGATTAAAATCAAGTTTTTGAAAAATACATAATCAATTCTTTTATTAGACTTAACATTATTAAATCCATTATATGTTCCATAAAAATGATTACTTTTTAGTATATCTTTTTTAGAATCTATGAATTCATTTTGAAGTTTTTTTATTGATTTATTTTCATCTTCCAAATTAAAATCTCCAGTTAATAATACTGGATAATTCATTTCATTTAGCTTATTTATTTTATCAATAATTAATTCAACAGATTTCTCTCTAGCTAACGTACCAACATGATCAAAATGTGTATTAAATATCCATATTTTTTTATTTGAATTTAAATTTTTAAAAAGCCCATAAGTACAGATTCTTTCCATTGAAGCATCCCAGCCTACAGAAATTTCGTTTGGAGTTTCAGACAACCAAAAGGTGTCTGATTCCAAGACTTCATATTTATTATTATTAAATAAAATCGGACTATACTCCCCTCTGATTTTGCCGTCATCTCTGCCCACCCCTATGTAATTATAACGTGGCAACAAATTCATTAAGTCAATTAATTGAGAACTTAAGACCTCTTGCATTCCAACAAAATCTGCATTTTCATTAGAAATAAATTCTATAACAGTTGATTTTCTGTTGCTCCAAATATTAACCTTATCATTAGGATTGTTATAACGTATATTATAAGAAATAACTTTTATATTTTGAGTGTTATTTAATAAAAAAATTAGAAATATATACAGTATATTATTCATGATTTAAATTTAATATATTTATTGGCTATGATCAGACATTTATTAGTAATTATTATAAGCTATTTTTTTATTAATTGTGAATCTAAAAGAGAAATCAATATTGATTTAAGTAATAAAACGGTGATTCCAAAAACCTATGTTGTAAACAAAACCTCAAACACAATTACTATTGATGGTAAAGACAATGAAATAGACTGGATAAACACAAGTTATAGTGAATATTTTATCGATATAGAGGGGGTAAAATCTCCCCTTCAAAAAACAAGGATAAAAATGCTTTGGGACAAAAAGTATTTATACATATTTGCAAAATTAGAGGAACAACATATTTGGGCAGACATAACCAAGAAAGATGCTGTAATTTTCAAAAATAATGATTTCGAAGTATTCATTAGTCCCTCAAATGACACTCATAACTATGGTGAAATCGAGATTAATGCTTTAGGAACTGTTTGGGATTTACTATTAAACAAACCTTACAAACTTGGAGGAAAAGCAAAAAATGAATGGGACCTAAAATATTTAAAAACTGGCATATATGTCGAAGGAACATTAAATAACCCTAATGATTTAGATAAGTTTTGGTCAGTAGAACTAGCGATTCCATTACAACCTTTTATACAACTAAAAAACACACCTAAGGAAATTCCTGTAAACAATGAGCAATGGAGAATCAATTTTTCAAGAGTTAATTGGGATTTTGAATTAATTAACAAAAAATATTCAAGAAAGAAACAAGATGGAAAGTTATTGCCTGAATACAATTGGGTTTGGTCCAATCAAGGAGTGATTGATATGCATGTCCCTGAAAACTGGGGATATATTCAATTTTCCACAAACAACAGCAATTCCAAAACAAAATTCACACATCAAACAGATTATTTAACTGAGCAGGTGATTCATGCTTTATTCAGAGAAATCTCATTTAAAAATTTTAAAAAATTAAAAGAAACAAAAATTGGGACTGAAGTCAACATTAACGCATTACATTCACCAAAAAAAACAGTTAAAGTTAATTTTTTAAAGACCTATACTGGCTTTAATTTAAAAACAAATAACATTAATGGAGTGGTTTATTCTATAAGCGAAAACGGATTATTAAACAGATTAAAATGAAAAAAATATTAATTATAATTCTCTCTATTATAATAACATCCTGTAATAATGAAGTAAATACAGATGAGAAAAATTTTACTTTTAGTACTTGGACTAGTGCTGAAAAAAATTTTAATAAAAAAGATTGGGAGAAAAAACTTAACTACTACGATTCTTTGGGAATAAGTGAAATTTTAGTCAGCGGATCTCCTGAAATTTTAAAAAATATAATTTCATTAGCTAATAAAAAAAATATAAAAGTTCATGGATGGATGTGGACCTTAAACCGTCCAGGTGATACAATTGCTAATAAAAATCCAGACTGGTATGCAGTAAACAAAAATGGAGATAACTCTTTAGATTACAGAGCTTATGTCGATTATTACCAATGGCTAAGTCCTTTTCATCCAGAAGCAAGGAGTCATATCATAAATAATGCTAAAAAGTTAATGGAAGTTAAGGGTTTAGCATCTGTACATTTAGATTATGTTAGATTTCCTGATGTTATTTTAGGAGCCGACTTACAACCAAAATACAAGATTGTTCAGAAAACTGAAATGCCAGAATATGACTTTGGCTACCACCCTTTTGCTAGAGAAGAGTTTAAAAAAATTTTTAATAAAGATCCAATAGAATTTGAAAATCCAGAATTGTCAACAGAATGGAGACAGTTTAGGCTAAATGCTATTACAAGTCTTGTAAATGAAATTATTACCGTTGCTCATTCTAAAAATAAAAAAGTCACAGCGGCTGTATTTCCATTTCCTGAAATGTCAAGGCAAATGGTTAGACAGGCATGGAACGATTGGAATCTTGATCAAGCCTATCCAATGTTATATCAAAATTTTTATAGAGAGAATATTAATTGGATAGGTTTTGCTACAAAACAAGGATTCAATGATGTGGATTTTCCTATAATTTCGGGGCTTTATTCACCTGCATTGAGAGACCCTAAAGATTTAAAAAAAGCTATTTTAATTTCTAAAAAAAATGGGGCAAAAGGAATTTCTATATTTACTGCTGACGGATTAACAAAAGAACAACAAGCTGTGTTTGTTGAATTATCAAAAAGTTTAAAAGAATGAGTTTTTAAGAACTATATTTTTTATCAAAATAAATTGACAATAAATAAACAATAGGAGTCATTAAAATCCAACTAGTTTGAGCTTGCAGTGTGATAGGACTTCCTGCTATATTAAAAAGTGTAGGATTAAACCAAGACCCAAAGGGGTGTAAAGGTGCCCAAGAAAGGTCTCCGTTGAATCCTAGTTGAAGGTTATAAAAGAAAGCTTCCACGTATATGTTTTGAATAATAAACCAAAAAAGGAAAATGGCAAAAGCACCCCAATTCCATTTTAAAAATGGAGATTTCTTATTTCTATAAATGAATTTTACTAAAAAAAGGCCAATCCAAACAATTAATACATCAGCTAATGAATTCAAAAGCCAATTTAAATTAACAGGAATAGCACATGTTAGCATAGCACTTCTTCTTTGATCTACAGGAAGTCCTCCAGCTAGTCCGTAGGTTAGCCATAATTCCCAACCAAATGCAGCTATTAAAAAAGTACTTATTAATGTTAATGCTACACTTAATGATGCCTTTTTTATAATTAAATAATATGAAGATAAAATTACCGGAATAGAAGCTGCAATATAAAGGCGAATAACTAACCAATATTCGATTCGATTTAGTTCGCAATCTTTAAAAATATCTATCATTATTCAACTTTAAATGAAATGTTTATTAGAAAAAATTAAAATATACGATTTATTGTACTTTAAATAAGTATTGTAATTTGAAAAACAATTGCGCTGTATTACTTACCCAGTTTTCGTTAGAATTGATATTATTCTTCAGGTCATTATTTCCTCCTAAATAAAAAATTGTAGAAGGGTTTGGGTTCCATTTTAAAAGTGATTGAATAAATAAAGATTCACTAAAATCATTGTATTCAGTTACTAGTTTTAAAGAAAAATCTCTATTAAATTGATATTTTGAATCTGTTCTAAAAATATGTCCCTTGTAAATTTCTTCATTTGTAACTCTATACTTCATTGATTCAGTAGTTAACATTAACCCAATATTGAATTTATTAATCGGTTGATAATTAAACTCTAAAGTCATTGTACTTTTCTTTCCAATAACAGGGTCATCAATGTTATAGGCGATGTCAGTTCCGATTAAAAGTCTTGAAAATATATTGATTTTTTCAGATGGACTATATTTTAAGTTTATAAAGTTTAACCCATAATTATTAAATTCTTTTCCTTTATATTCCTCAAAGGGAATAATAGCATATCCATAGGTAAATTGAAACCCATTTTTAAATCGCATTGAATATATAGGCATTATATTAGTTTGTTTTAATTTTCCGTTATAAGAATACTTGAATTTGGATTTTATTTTAGCTACATACATAGTTACTTTTTTATCTCTTTCACTTACATATGTTTGATCAAAAGAAATTTGCTTATAATTATTATTCGTAACAAAACCCATGTCCGTTCTAAATAGTGGGGAATATTGATCCAATAAAAGTTCGCTTCTCCAATTTTTAGTACTTCTATTTAATCCTATCCCTATTTTATTTCCACTAAATTTTTCTCCATTTAAAGAAATTGATTTACCATTAACCATATCATCAGTAGATATCCAATCATTATTAGGTTCTTCTGTCATACTATGGGCAAAATCGAAATTAACTTGATAAGTTTTATTTAATCTAATATTTGCATCCCCAGCAATAAGATTACCCATGCCACCTCCCTTATAAAACCTGTTAGTTGTTAGTAGTCCAATATTTGATCCATTTGGATAAATTCTTTGATAACGTAATATATTACCAAAACTCTCTTCTGCTTTCCCCATATAAGATCGATCTTCACCAGGAACTAAATACGGTGTGTCCATGTCGTATGAAGTAAGAAAATAAATTCTATTTTTCTCACCTTGATTTACAAGCTTAGATGCAAAAATTGGATTATTTATTGAACGAGAGTATACTAGATCACCTAGAGATGATAAGATATCTTTTCCTTCATTAAAAAAAGGTCTTTTCTCTTGATAGTTTATTGCAAATGGAGAGTTTACATCTATTTTAGTAACATCTGACTCAACTTGTGAAAAATCAGGATTAATGGTAACGTCTATCGATGTTGATGAAGAGATATCATACCTTGCGTTTAAGCCAACTTTAACACTAGGCTTATTAAATTTTAATTTTTCTCCATCTAAATTCCCTATATAATTTCCACTTATAAAAGGTATAAAATCTAATCTTTTTTTAGGGTTAATTCCTTTCAACTCAATATAAGTGTCAAACTGACAAGAAAGACAATTATCTCCTTTTACAAATTTACTACTTGAAATTCCAATTTTACTTTTAAGCCATGCCTCTCTATAAAATCCTATTTTCCAATTTAAAATATCTTTCTTTTTGTATTGAAATTCTGAAAAAGGAATGGCCATTTCAACAATATAACCCTCTTTATTTATGGACCCACTTGAATCATAATTTAAATCAAATCCAGGATCTCCATTATCTTCTCCTGAAGCCAACTTAAAATCAATCTGACTCCCATATGCATTAGCTCCTATAATAATAAGATTTCTATTGTCATCATAGGTATCTACAGCTATAGAAACCCAGTCATCATTCCAAGCAGTATCTCTTTCATTTATTGTAGCTCTTAGAAGTGTGATATCACTTATTTTTGCATCGAATGCTATATATAATTTTGTTTCTGAGTATAATACAAAAGCAGTAGTTTTAAATGGAGCATTAGTATTGTCCCCTGGCTCAACTTCATATTTTAAATCAAATATTTTAGCACCCTTCCATTCATTAGGGGTCATTATCCCATCAATTTTTATTTCATCCTTAATTTTTTGTTGAGAAAATCCGTGATAAAAAAGCATTAGCAATAAAATGATTATAAACCGTTTATTATTATGTGTATTCATATATTAATAAAAGATGTTGTTTTAAATAAAAAGAAATTAATCCTTTTTAATAATATGTTTAGAAGGTGTTTTTTTAACCAGAACCTTAACTCTATTATTTTCTTTATGAATTAAAGAATCAATGGAAATATTACCATCTTCTGAAATAAAGATAAAATCATCATCCAAATTTTCATTCATCCCATGCATAATACCCTTGTTTAATATCATTTCCTTATGTAATTTCATTTTAGGGTGGTTAGGAGATTGTTTTCCTATTAAAAATCCTAAAAGAAAAAAAACAATAGCTAGTAAAGTAACTGCAAACCAATTCTTGTTAAGTGTTTCCATTAATTATTGTTTTTTAAAATTGTTAAACTATTAATTAAAATCTACGCATATGTTAATGTATAGTACTATGTTATACAAAGAACTATAAATGTAAACAATTTTTTAATAAAATTATATAATTTTCAAAACTTAGTCTATAGAAGAAGTGATTTTCTCCCATTTCTCCATTAAAGAATCTAATTCATTTTTCTTTTGCTTGTAGGTTTGAAAAAAATTAGATTGAGAAACAGTTTTTTCATAATTAATTAACAAATCGTTATCTAATAGTGAAATTTCTTTTTCAAGTTTAGAAATTTTACTCTCAACATTATTTAGCTTCTTTTTTAGGTCATGATCGATACTCTTTTTAAAAACAGATTTTTGTTTTGGAATATGAACCTTTTCTTTCTTTTCTATTTCTTTAAAGTCATCTATTTTTCTTTGTTCTAAATAATAATCAATATCCCCTAAATATTCTTTAATTTTTTGATTTTTAAACTCATAAACTTTATTTGTTAAACCTTGAAGAAAATCTCTATCATGAGAAACTAAAACTAAAGTACCATCAAAATTTCTTAAAGCTTGTTTTAAAACATTTTTAGATTTGATGTCTAAATGATTTGTTGGCTCATCCATAACTAAAACATTAAAAGGTTGTAGAAGCATCTTAGCTAATGCTAAACGATTTCTTTCTCCACCAGAAAGAACCTTGACGAATTTATCCACATCATCTCCCTGAAACAAAAAAGAACCTAATATATCTCTAACCCTACTTCTATTAGTCTCGTTAGCTGCATCAATCATAGTGTCTAAAACAGTTTTCTTACCATCTAAGTATTCTGCTTGGTTCTGTGCGAAGTAGCCTATTTGAACGTTATGTCCTAATTTTAGTTTGCCACTTGCCTTAATATCTCCAACCATTATTTTAGCCAAAGTAGATTTACCTTGTCCATTCTGTCCAACAAATGCTATTTTACTTCCTCTTTCAATTAATAAATCAATACTTGAAAGAACGTGATTGGTATCATAACTCTTAGATAAGTCTTCTATTTCAGCTATTACTTTTCCAGGATTAATTGAAACATTAAATCTTAACTTCATGACACTGTTATCATCTTTATCAACCTCTATACGATCTATTTTTTCGATTTTTTTTATTAAAGACTGAGCCATTGATGCTTTAGAAGCTTTAGCTCTAAATTTTTCGATTAATCTTTCGGTTTGCTGTATTTGCTTTTCTTGATTTTTTTGAGCACTAATTTGCTGCTCCTTAATCTCATTTCTTAATATTAAATATTTTGAATAAGGCTTGTTGAAATCATAAATTCTTCCTAAAGATATTTCGATTGTTCTGTTTGTCACGTTATTTAAAAACATCTTATCATGCGAAACTATAACTACCGCGCCTGGAAAAGTTTTTAAAAACTGTTCTAACCATATTATTGATTCAATATCTAAATGGTTAGTTGGCTCATCTAAAAGTAAAAGGTCATTAGTTTGAAGCAGCAACTTAGCAAGCTCTATTCTCATTCTCCATCCACCAGAAAAAGTGTCCGTATATTTATTAAAATCTTCTCTATTAAATCCTAAACCTTGTAATATTTTTTCTGTTTGACCTTGATAATTATACCCACCTATAAGTTCATATCTGTCAGTTACATCACTTAGTTCAGTAATTAATGCAAAATAAGATTCACTTTCATAATCTGTTCTTTCAGTAAGTTTTATATTAATTTCGTTCTGCTTTAATTCAATTTGCTTGATTTCATAAAATGCTTGATAAGCTTCATCTAAAACCGTTCTTCCTTTTTCAAAATCAATATCTTGTTTTAAAAAGCCAATCTTAATATCTTTCTCTGATGCTATAGAACCTGAATCTAACTCCATTTCTTTTGAAAGAAGCTTAAGTAAGGTGGACTTACCTGCACCGTTTTTTCCAATAAGGCCTACTCTGTCACCTGAAATTAACTTAAATGAAATTTCTTCAAACAAGTATTCACCTGAAAAAGAAACTGAAAGATTATGGATATTTAGCATTTAAAAAATAGGTTTTAAAGAGCTGCGAAGTTAATTTAAAAAGGAATTGAAAAAAATTTATTTTTACCAGCATCTAACTAAGTTAAAATTCGGTTTAAATTCTCTCCATATTCTATTTACAATCTAAACCAATAATCTACTAAAGTCAAAGAGTTTCCAATGAATATTCTATCTTAAACCAACCCAATTAAAGTGGAAATAAAAAATATTATTCTTGTTAAATTCAATATGATCAACTTAATAATTTTCTAAATATTAATTATTAAAAATTTGTCATAAAGTCTATAAAATCAAAAGAAAAAAATATCAATTAATACTGTCGAATTTTTCAGCACTAGCACTTAGCTCTTTATATTCTAAAATGTGTAATCCCTTCTCACCATTTATTAATTGATAAATCATAGCTTTTGAAATATCATTTGCTGAAATACTTTTGTATTTTTTTAAATTTCCAAAAAGAAAATGATCAATAATAGAAAATATATATATAGCTATTTTTTCAGGAATTCGGCGTTCTTTTCTCTCTCCTAATATCAGACCTGGTCGCATGATACTTATATGATCAAAAGCTAATTTTGAAAGAACTCTTTCAGTGAGTCCTTTAGTTCTAGGGTATAATAAAGTTGAGTCAGGGTTTGAACCAACCGATGATATTATAGAAACTCGTTTAACCCCGTTTTTAAGAGCATTGTTAGCTAGCTCTAAGCAATAATCATAATCTACTTTTATAAAATTTTTAGCACTACCAGCTTTTTTTCTAGTTGATCCCAAAGCAATATATAAATGATTTACATTTTGAAATATGTTTTCATTTTTCAAATTATCATAATCAATTACAATATTTTGAATTTTATTTGAAGAGTACTCTACTTTTTCTCTAGTTAAAGAAATGACTTTTGGATAAAGTTCAGTAAGATTATTAACGATGTAAGATCCTACTAATCCTGTTGAGCCAGCCACGCAAGGGATTTCATTTCTTTCTCTCATTTATATAAGAAAATTAAATAACAGTCCGGCCAATACACCTCCAGTAATAGGTCCAAGAACAGGTATCCAACTGTAAGCCCAATCTGGCTTTTTATTTTTTCTCGGCAGAAGAGAATACATTAGTCTAGGGCCAAAATCTCTTGCGGGATTGATAGCAAACCCTGTAGTTCCTCCCAATGTCATACCAATCACCCAAACAACGATACCAACAGGTAAAGCATCAAGAGCTCCAATACCAAAATTCACAACTTCACCTTCAATTTCAAGATTAGGTTTAGCAATAAAAAATATAGCAAAAACTAAAATGAATGTTCCAATCAATTCACTGAAAAAATTATTTTTATAATTTCTAATTGCTGGTCCTGTGCAGAAAGAACCGCGAACAGTTTCTTCATCTTTAGTCATTCTGTAATGGTCAATATAAGTGATGTAGGCCAGCCAACTACCTAGAATTGCCCCGAATAATTGAGCTATTAAGTATCCTGAAACTAAAGACCAGGAAAATTTTCCAGTAACTGCGAGTCCTATAGTTACAGCAGGATTTAAATGAGCACCACTAAATTGACCCGTTATAAATACTGCTATAAAGACTGAAAGCCCCCAAGCCATAGAAACTAAAACCCAACCTGAATCTTTATTTCCTATTGTATTTTTTAAAGAAGTATTTGCGTTCACTCCTATTCCTAATAATAAAAGAATTGCGGTTCCTAGAAACTCAGCTAATAGATTACTCATTATTAAATCAAATATAGTTTAGTTAGTTTATAAAATTGCCTTAATTGCTCCTCTTCCCACTCCTTGTTCTTTGAAAGTTCTTTTGCCATAATCTCAACCACTTTTGGCGCAATAGAAATACTCTCTTTTATATTTAAAAATAAGCAACGTGAACGACGTGACATAATATCGTCTAAATTTATTGCCATTTCGTTTCTTACATAATGAATAATTAAATCTTCAGACAAATAGAAACACTTACTTAAGGATTCTTTTGAATAATCAATATTTATAAGTCCATTATTGATTTGTAAATCTGCTGTTACCGATTTTTTATAATCTAATTTTGAAATATTTATAGATTTATCAATAACCTTTTCTGCCATTCTTCTGTAGGTTGTCCATTTCCCTCCAATAACACTCACTAATCCTGAGTCACTTATAATTATCTTATGTTTTCTAGATATATCTTTAGATTTAGATTTCATATCTCTAGCAACTAGTGGCCTTAATCCAACAAAAACACTTTTCACATCCTCTCTTTTTGGTTTAATAGACATGTATTTTTGAGCATTCTCCAAGATGAAATCAATTTCATCATCAAAGGGAATCGGATCAATTAAGGGCGTATCAACTAAAGTATCTGTTGTGCCTAAAATAACATGATCTAACCAAGGAACAGCAAAGAGAATTCTTCCATCTGAAGTTTTAGGAACGAGTATTCCAATGTTTCCTTTTAAAAATTTCTTATCAACTACTAAATGAATTCCTTGACTTGGTCTGATAATAGCTTTATATTTTAAAGAGTCCATATCCATTATAGATTTCGAAAAAACTCCAGTAGCATTAATAACACTAGCTCCATTAATTGAAAATTTATTTTTACTTAGAGTATCTTCAGCCACCACTCCTTTAGATCTGCCATTTTCTTTAATTAATGATTCTACTGACATGTAATTAAACAACAAGGCTTTATTAATATCTGAGCTTAAGGCAATATCTATTCCCATTCTAGAATCATCAAATTGACCATCAAAAAAAATAACACCACCCTTTAATCGTTCATTATTAACATTTGGAACAAATTTTAAAGCAGTTTCTTTATTTAAAATTTGAGGTTTATCAAAGCTTAGGCTTCCTGAAATGAAATGATAAAATTTTAGTCCAAAAAAATAATAAAATTTAAGAAGATAATTATATGCTGGAATTAAAAATCCTATTTGCTTAACCAAATGAGGAGCATTTTTTTTTAAAATAGCTCTCTCTTTAAGTGCTTCATAAACCAAACCTATTTGCCCCTTTTCTAAATATCTAACTCCACCATGAACAAGCTTGGTGCTTTTAGATGAGGTTCCTTTGCAAAAATCAAATTTTTCTAACAGAATTACAGAATAACCTCGAGATGAAGCATCAAGAGCACAACCTAAACCAGTAGCACCTCCCCCAATTATTATAAAGTCAAATATTGATTTATTCTCTTTTAATAACTTTAGGTTGGATGATCTATTCAATTTTAAAGCACTTTTTTTATTCGATTTTCCCAGTTAGAAATAACCATTTTATCTTTTTCTAATACTTGAGGATTGAATTTTTTTTCTATTTCCCAAATACCTTTTATATCCTCAATTGAATTCCAAAATCCAGAAGCCAATCCTGCAAAAAAAGCAACTCCTAAAGCTGTAGTCTCCGTGACTTTTGGCCTAATGACATTAGCTTGTAATAAATTTGATTGAATTTGCATTAAAAGATTATTATTACTAGCTCCACCATCAACCTTTAAATTATGAAATGTAGTTCCTGAGTCTTTTTGCATCTCTATAATTATTTCTCTCGACCTTAAAGCAATCGCTTCTAAAGCAGCTCTAGCGATGTGTCCTTTTTGAGTTCCTCTAGTAATACCCATTATCGCTCCAGTAGCATCAGGATTCCAGTAAGGGGCTCCTAAACCAGCAAGAGCAGAAATAAAAGTAACTCCTCCATTATCCTCCACAGTATTAGCCAAATCTTCAATTTCAGATGCATTCTTAATTATATTTAATTGATCTCTTAACCATTGAACGATAGCACCAGCTATAAAGACACTCCCTTCTAAAGCATAAACAGTATCATTACCAATTTTCCAACCTATTGTAGTTAGCATTCTATTATTAGATTTAACAGGAATATTACCCGTATTCATCATACAAAAACAGCCTGTTCCATAAGTGTTTTTAACATCACCTGGTTCTAGGCACATTTGTCCAAATAAAGCTGCTTGCTGGTCTCCAGCTATTCCACAAATTGGAATTTCTTTTCCCAATATATCTGAATGAGTACAACCAATTTTTTGCGAACTATCAAAAACATTTGGAAGAATTCTAAAAGGAATTTTTAAAATATCCAATAATTCATCGTCCCACTTTAAGGTATGAATATTAAAAAGAAGAGTTCTACTAGCATTAGTACAATCTGTGGCATGAATTGCTCTGTTAGTTAAATTCCAGATTAACCAAGTGTCTACAGTTCCAAATAAAAGTTCTCCATCATTTGCAGCTTGTCTTATTTTTGGATCTGAATCTAAAATCCATTTTATTTTAGTTCCAGAAAAATACGCATCCAAAAGCAGTCCAGTTTTTTCATAAAAAACATTTGCTTTTCCAGAATCATTCAACTCATTACAAATAAAAGCAGTACGTCTGTCTTGCCAAACAATTGCATTGTATACAGGCTTTCCTGTATTTTTATTCCATATAACAGTAGTTTCTCTCTGATTAGTAATTCCAATTGAATCTATTTCATCTACTTCAATATTTGCTTTACTCACAACCTCTTTAATTGCTTTTAATTGAGTTTCCCAAATTTCCATAGGGTTATGTTCAACCCAAGATTCTTTTGGGAATATTTGTGTAAACTCAAATTGTGATATCGCTACCTGAGCTCCCTTTTTATCAAATAAAATAGCTCTAGAGCTGGTTGTACCCGCGTCAATGGCAAGAATGTATTTCTTCATATTATAAAATTATTCAACTATTAATTCATCCGCAAAAATCCATGAAGGCAAATCTGCTCCATGATGCCAAAGCGGTGCTTTTTTTATGTTTTCACCCTTAACTCTAATATAACGAGCCTTTTCATTATTAACAACTTGGGAAAAAGTTTGAATGTCATTCACTTTACTTTTAGGATTTAGAATAGACTTATTTAAAATAACAGGGAAACTTCTCCAACTAACACTGTCGTTTGAAATTTCAAACTGAACATGTAAAGGATGAAAAACAATGTGATTAGTCACTTGAAGAAAGTTAATGCTCAGATTATTAATTACTTGTATTGAATCCAAATCAATGACTGCGTCCAAATCATTACCTTCAAAACCTAACCAATTTGAGTAAAAGCTATTTCCACCTAAAGCTCCATCAGTCAATACTTGAGAGTCTTCATTAGCATATTTTTTTGGATTTGTTGAAAGAGAAACTTTTTTATAGCTAGCTAAATTGTTTTTACTAGCCAATTTTAATGCGTTTCTATAATTAATTACATATTCTTCAACAGTAAAGCCCATTTCATTCATTAAAACAATATCATTTTTACTAGTAACCCTATAAAAATTATTAAGCCTATCTATTACACTAGGGTTAATTATAGTGACTTCGTTGTCAATAAATTTTAAAGGATATTGTGTAGAGAAATTCTTTCTATAAGCTTCAAGTATAGCATAATCAATTGACAACCTTGCTCTTTCTATTCTAATGTAATAATCTGATTGTTTTGAAACACTAGCCAAGGCTTGAACAAACAAATCGTCATAATAAGTTAAATTTTTAGGACTTAAGTAACTATCAAAAGCTTGAGAGGGATCTCCGTATAAAAAAAGAAAAAAAGGTTTAGCCTCATTTAATTGAAACTGAATTTCATCAATATATTTAGCAATAAAAACACCTCCTAAGCCGTAGTATCCATCTGTAAAATCCTTTATAATCATATTAACGTCCAAATCAGAATTCCATAATAATTTGGCCATCAAATAACTTCTTAACTCAAACAATTCACTTGGGTTATTACTATGTTGTTCAAAAATCCATTTAGCATTATTTTCAACAAACAGATTAATATTTGGTTTAATTGTAGCCCAATTAGGAAATGGCGCTAAAAAATTAGTAAACTGAGTAGTGTAATCCCATATTCTTATATTTTCTGTAAGTTTTGACCAACCTTTAAGATCGTTTTGAAAATCTATACAACCCTCACTAATTGGGATACTTCTATCACATTCAATAGAACACAAAGTTATCAGCACATTGCTTTCTGGCTTTGTTATAGGTGGTTTTCTAGTGTATTGATAAGCCAATGTTGAAATAGTTTTTTCTGGAAAAGATTTAGCAATTTTATTTACAAAATAAATCATAGAGCCAGCTGGACTACCTTCTTTTTCATCAATTTCAGAACAAGCATCACACATACAATATTGAGTGTTGTCATCTTGACTAACAGATATTACAGAAGATAAATCATTTTTTTTAAAAAAAGAGGCTACACTATCTTTAACTATTCCTAAAACTTTTTCATTAGTTAAACACAGTTGGGTAGCAAGTCGTTTTCCATTTCTTAGTGCGTAATATTCTGGATGATCATCATGAAATTTATTATAAGGAATAAATCTATGAAAAGTATGGACTCTTGCGTTAGGGACGTAGTTAGGAAAGGCTTCATTACTTACTTTTAGTTTATCAGCAAATGATGAATCATCATAAAAAAGTCTAGAATGAACTGTTCTAGTAGTTACAGAAGGTTTATAAACGATTTCTTTTTCTAAAGGAATAGTAATACTACTAATTTCAGGCACTAACGTTAAATCCGTAGAATACCACCTAACTCCCAAATACATTTCAAGAAATTCATAGACACCATAATTTAACATTTTACTATTATTTCCTTGAATAGTAATTGCATAATTAGAGAAACTTAATGAAATGAAATCATTAATAATATCTGAGTTGTATTTTAAATGTATGTACTTATTATTTTCTTTAAAGTCATTTTTAATAGGCAATTCAATTCCTAAAGATTTTTTTAAATAAACATTTAATGTATCTGCAATTGCTCTGTTATCAGTAACGATTGTATATTCTGATAAAGATTTATGATCTAAATTGATTTGTTTTTTTGAACAGGAAAGTGTGGTGATTATTAGAAATGAAATGATTAATTGCTTCATAACTTAAATATAACAACTTAAGTCTTAAAGTAAACGAAATTATAACACTACTAAATAAAGTTTTGTTATTAGAAAGTAACTTGTTTTATTGAAAGCTTGTTTTTTCGACTAATCTGAACCTCAGCTTTATCACCATTTTTATAATTTGATAAAGCCTTCATATAAGACATCATATCACTAATTTCCTTATCACCTAACTTAATTACAATATCTCCTTTTTGAAAACCAGCTTTTTCGGCAGGCTTTCCTTTAGAAACTCCATCAATCCTCATTCCTATTCCATCGTATAAATAATCAGGAATAACTCCTAACGAAACTTTAAATCGAGGAGTTTCTTGACTTTCATTTTTAGTTTCTCTAAAAGGAAGTTTCCCATTATCATTAAGATCTGAAATAACAGTATAAATAAAATCAGAAATCAAATTCATTCCCTTGTAATTTAAAAGTTGTGAATCATCACTTGGCTTATGGTAATCCGCATGTTGACCTGTAAAAAAATGTAAAACTGGAATATCATTTAAGTAAAAAGAGGTGTGATCTGAAGGACCAACTCCAGATTCATTTTCTATAATTTTAAAATCCTGATTATTAGATTTTATAGTTTGTTTAAATATTGGTGAAGTTCCTAATCCGTATACAGCTAGTGCATTCTCATTGTTTAATCTACCAACCATGTCCATGTTAATCATGTAATTGATTGATTTTATATCAATAGTAGAATTTTTAACAAAAAAGTTTGACCCTAAAAGACCTAACTCTTCTCCAGAAAAGGCAATGAGTAAATAATTATTATTGTCTTTACCTTTTAATTTAGCGGCAAGATCTAACATTAACGAAACTCCACTTGCATTATCATCTGCACCATTATGAATTTTAGTATCGCTATCTCTATACAACGAGCCTTCTCCTCCATAACCTAAATGATCATAATGAGCTCCAATAACGACCGTATTATCTGAATTATTATCAATAAAACCAATTACATTTTTACCAATTATAGAATTATCTTGAATTGAATCACTAGCGACAATTATTTCGTGTGGATGAGATTTTGGTTTAAATGAAAATTCTTGAAAATATCCATTTTCACCGATCGACTCAACATTCAATTCTTCAAATCTTTTTTTAATATAATTAGCAGCAAGTTTCTCGCCTTTACTTCCTGTATAGCGACCTTCAAGTTCATCAGAAGAAAGATATTCTACATCTAAATTAATTTTGTTTTCATAAATACTTTTATTAGAACATGATTGAAGAAAAATTAAAAAAAATAATAACGATAATAATCTCATAATTTCCATATTTTAGCCAAAAATACAAAGCATTTATTTAATGAAACATATATTTATATTATTAATTGTTATTTCATCTGTTTCTTGCAAATCTGAAGTGAAAGAAAAGTCAAACTTGATATTTGAAGATGAGACTAATTTTAAATCAATAAGACAAGTTACTTTCGGAGGAGATAATGCTGAGGCCTACTGGAGTTTTGATGATGAAAAATTAGTATTTCAATCTAACAATAATGATTGGGGTGTGGAATGTGATCAAATGTTTGTAATGAATTCAAATGATACATTTGATACTACTCAACCAAACATGGTGAGTACTGGAAAAGGAAGAACTACATGTTCTTATTTTTTGCCTGACAACAAACATATCATTTATGCTTCTACTCATTTAAATGATGATAATTGTCCGGAAGTTCCTCTAAGAAAAGAAGGCAAATATGTGTGGCCAATTTATGACTCATTCGATATTTACATCTCTGATTTAGAAGGTAAAATAACTGCGAGATTAACTGATCAAAATGGTTATGATGCTGAAGCTACAGTATCTCCACTTGGAGATAAAATTGTTTTTACATCAACTAGGAATGGTGATCTAGATTTATATACAATGGATATTGACGGTTCTAATGTAAAACAAATAACTTTTGATCTTGGGTATGATGGGGGAGCTTTTTTTTCCCCTGATGGGTCAAAATTAATTTTTAGATCCTCAAGACCTAAGACTGAAAAGGAAATTAAAGAATATAAAGGTCTTTTAGATCAAGGTTTAGTTCAACCAACTAACATGGAATTATATATTTGTGATTCTGACGGAACTAATCTTAGACAGTTAACTGATTTAGGAAATGCTAATTGGAGCCCGGTATTTCATCCTAATGGAGAAAAAATACTTTTTTCATCTAATTTTGAAGCTGAAAGAGGGTTTCCATTCAATCTTTATCTTATAGATATAGATGGTAAAAATCTTAAAAGGGTAACTCACAGTGAAACTTTTGATGCTTTTCCTGTATTTTCAAGAGATGGTAAAAAATTAGCTTTTTCTTCAAACAGAAATAACAATGGGACTAGAGATACAAACTTGTTTATTGCTGAGTGGCAGGATTAAGCTTGATAGCTTAATAAGAGTATTATTTTAATTATCTGTGTCTTTTTCAAAAACAAGTTCATAAGACACGTCTGCTACATCATCCATTTTCACAAGCATTAATGACGGTAGTTTAATATTGAAATCAGTTAAAACAACAGCGAAACTACCTTGAATAGTCATTGTTTTTTCTGTTATAGTATACAATGCCTCTAATTTTTTTTTAATTTTAATTCCATGAAAATCTAATTCTCCATCAAAACTTATGTTGTTTTCTGAAATTAAAATTTGATCTGAATAGAATCTCACTTGTGGATGTTTAAACACATCTAAAACTCTTAAAGTATTTGAATCTCTATTACTAATACCACTATCAAAATCTGCAATATTTGCAGCTACAGCAATTTTCACACTATCACCCTGTATTACAAAAACTCCCTTAACAGCCTTATTTATACCGTTCCAATTATGAAGTAAATGTTTTGCTTCATATTGAATTAAAGATTTCTCAGTATTTAACATCCACTTCTCACCATCTTGAGAAAAACACTTAATCAATGGAATGGTAAATAATACAAATAATATAAGATACTTTTTCATTTTAAAATTTTATAACTAATACTGCTGTTGCATAACTGGCAAAAGCTGTGTAAGCTGCCGCTTTATGAGAATCTTTATTTTTATCTTTATAATAATTAGTTGCAACCATAGCTGTGAAATGAAGTGTTGCTAACATTTTATGAGCTTTAATAGAATTAAGTCCTCTTACTTTTTTGTTTATTAAAGGAGGAGGAGCAAATAACGAAAGCCCTGCTCCAGTAAAGTAGCCTATATTTACAATACTCCCCATTGTTTTATGCGTCTTATATAAGTCATCTTGTCCATTATATAATTTTCCGCCAATAATACCTTGAGCTACCATGGAAGCTAAAGTTACATAGCCAATAACCTGATGGACAGTTAGCATAGTTTTTCTAATTTTAAGCTCTTTTTCTCTATTTTCAATATTTAGTGGAGAAATTCCTGTTTTTCTAAGTAACCCATTTTTACCCCAAAGTAGACTTTGAGTAAAAACAATTCTTTCAGGAAGTAGTTCAATTTGTTTATCTTCTTTAGAAATAAGGGTAAATAGATCTTCTTTTTCTTGAGAATTAATTTCATTTGCACAAAAAAGAATAAACAAAATTACAATAAGTCTAAATAAAGTTTTTTTCATTTTATCAAATTCTAAATTGTCCAAGCTTTACCATTTGTAGTTTCCAATAAATCAACACAACCTTTTTGTTCCCCGGGAATTGGACTAAACGCTAATACATTTTCTCCAATATATTGATTTGTTTTAAATGCTGTTATAAGAAGTTTTCTAAATGAGTTTAAAAATAAATAACATAAAGAATCGTTAGATGTCATGAAATCATTAGTCCAAATATCATACTTTGATTTATTATCTAATAAATAATAATCTAATAACTTAACTATTGAGTTTAAATTAATGTCATTTAAATTTGATTTTTCTGAGTTTTTTAAATATTCTAACTTAAATTTTTTGAATGAATTTCTAAGTACTTTTTGCTCTTCTGAGCTTAAAACTTTACTAATATAAGTATCTACAAATTTAATTAAATCCAACTCTTTAGCTCCAGGAATTTCCTTTGAACTTGGGATTATTAAATCAGATAGTTCAATTGAAAAATTAATTTCATATTCCTTAAAAAATATTGGATTCCAGTCTAAATCACTTTGACATGATTGAAATAAACTAACAGTTAGTGGAGTTACTGCCAATGTGCCGACTCCTAAACCAACTTTTTTTAATAAATCTCTTCTATTCATTTTATAGTTTATTGTTTTTAAGTTCCTTAACAGCATAATCAACAGCTCTGGCAGTTAGTGCCATGTAAGTTAATGAAGGATTAACGTTTCCAGATGAAGTCATAGATGATCCATCGGTAATAAATACATTTTTAACAGAGTGAATTTGATTGAAACCATTTAAAACTGATGTTTTAGGGTCTCTTCCCATTCTAGCAGTACCCATTTCGTGAATCCCTAATCCTAAAGCATATGAACTTTCCATTGGTTTTACATTTTTAAAACCAGCATTGTCCAACATTTCCATCGCTTTTAGTTGCATATCCTTTCTCATATTTAATTCATTCTCTCTAATTTTTGCATCAAAAGTTACTGTAGGAAGCCCCCATTTATCTGTATTATCATAATTTAAATACATTTTATTTTCATGATATGGCAAAACCTCCCCAAAACCATTTAGACCCATGGTCCATTTTCCTGGTTTTATAATTGCTTGCTTTAATTTTTCGCCATATGATGCCTCCTTAACATATTTGGTCCAGTCAGTTCTACTTGCACCTCCTTGATAGCCATAGCCTCTTAAGAAATCTTTACTATTAGTTTTTCCACCTATATTTTGAAATCTTGGAATGTAAATCCCATTTGGTCTTCTTCCTGTATAATATTTGTCCTCAAAACCCTCATAGTTAGCATCTGCTCCAATTTGAAAATGATGATCCATAACATTATGTCCAAGTTCACCCGAATCATTTCCAAGTCCATTTGTAAATCTATTGGATTTTGACTGCATCAAAATAGAAGTTGTAGGTACGGTTGATGCACACATGAAAATAATTTTAGATTTAAATTCATATGTTAAATTACTCTCTGAATCAATGATTTTTACACCTGTTGCTTTTTTCTTTTGTTCATCATAAATTATTTCATAGACTATTGAATTTGGTCTTAACGTCATATTTCCAGTAGCAGCAGCAGCAGGTAATGTTGATGAATTACTGCTGAAATAAGCTCCGTAAGGACATCCTCTTCTGCATCTGTTTCTAAATTGACAGTTTGATCTTCCAAGCCCAGGTTTAGTGCCTTCTGTTATATGAGCAACCCTTCCAATTGTCATATGTCTGTTAGAGTATTTTTTTGAAATTGATTTTTGTAAAACTTTTTCAACACAATTTAATTCCATTGGTTTAAGAAGTTTTTGATCTGGAAATTGATTTAAATTTAAATTTTCACCACTAACTCCAATATAATTTTCTACATAGTCATACCAAGGTGCTAAATCTTTATACCTAATAGGCCAATCAACCCCATACCCATCATTTTTGTTAGCCATAAAATCATAAGAGGTTAGCCTATAACTTTGTCTTGCCCAAAGTAATGACCTTCCTCCAACATGATATCCACGAATCCAATCAAATTTTTTTTCCTCATTATAAGGGTGTTCAATATCATCAACAAAGAAATCTTTTGTTGATTCTGTATTTACATATCCTGTTCTACTTTGTTTTGGTTGTCTATTTTGAATTTCTTGAGTTATAACATCTCCAGCTGGGAATTCCCAATCTTCTTTGTTTGCTGTTTTATAATCTTCAATATGCTTAATCATTCTTCCTCTTTCCAAAACAAGAGTTTTTAATCCTTTTTCGCAAAGTTCCTTAGCGGCCCAGCCTCCACTTATACCAGTACCAATAACAATTGCATCATAATTACTTTCCATAAAATGTTTGTATGTTATTGTTTAACAATTGGTAATGTTATACTAGAAGGATATTTCTTTGAATGATGAATAGTGTTTTTAGCTATAATTCCTTTAGATTCATTAAAATTATCTCCACCAGTGTTTAGGTTTCTAGCAAATCTAGGAAAATTACTACTTGATATTTCTATTCTAATTCTATGATTTTTCTTAAAATAATTGCTAGTAGACATCTGAGATAAATCGACTTTATATACTTTACCTGTTTCCATAAATACTTCTTTTTCATAACCTTCCCTATACCTAACTCTTTGAATAGTTTCATCAATATTGTAAGCAGTTCCATCCGGATATACTTCTATAAGCTTGATTGTAATATCTGTGTCTTTTACATCAGACGAAAGATATATCGTGGATTTTATAAATCCCGTTACTTCAAATCCATTATTTAATGGTTCAGAAGTATAAACTAAAACATCATCTCTAGTTTCAATTTCTTGTTGATCAAATGCACCACCTTTTACAGCATTACCCATACAACAAACACCACCTCCGTAAGAGGTTACTGGATCCATAGGATCATATAAAAAAGAGTCACTATTATTTTGGATTTTTCTTTTAATAGTAGTAAGTTTTCCATCACCATACATTGTGTTTGCAGAACCATTACTACTTAAATAAAAAGTAGTCATTTCTGTATTTTCTGGGGGCCATACTTCAGAATTTTGCCATTTATTTGATCCCATAGTATAATACTGAACCCTAGGTGTGTTTTCTTTGAAATCGTTCTGTTTATCTTTTAGCATTAAATCAAACCAATCATAAATCTGTTCATCATAATTTAATCTAGCATCTCCAACGCTTCTTTCACCTACAATTGTATTTTCAGTTGCTCTAGTAAAGCCACAATGCAATGTAGGAGCAATAATTAAATACTGATTATCATTTACATATTGGTCCACTGAATTTTCTCTTACATGATTAAATAAAGCAATGTTTGGTGTAGTTGCAACGTCATACCATGAAACAAACCAAAAACTCGGAACCCCGAAATCCATATCATCATGATATAAACCTCCCTTATACCAATCTTTATCGTTAGGTTTTCTAACTATCATTTTATCAAAAATTTCTTTCTTTCCTCCTACATTTTTTAAAAGATCTTGAAGAGGTAAATGCTTTATACTTTCTGACCAATCTACAGTTGGATTTTTAGGGGCCAAATCGTAAAATCTTGAAATTCTAATTAAATCTTCTTGAGTTGCTCCCTTAGGAATTCTTGGTTTAAATTTATCGTGTTCTACGCCATATAACCAAGTAGAAAATAACAATTGCTCTACTCCTCCTCTATACCAATTTCCTTGTTCAAAAAAATCACCAACTCTTCCTACACCTGCACCAAAACCTTGAGGAACCATCGCAGCATGAGATGGGTGGTCTAATGCTGCAACCGCCATTTGCCATTCAGCAGTTGAAGAACATCCAAGAGTCCCTATTTTTCCATTAGACCAAGATTGTTCACTCATCCATGAAAACGCATCATATCCATCAGTTAAAGGAGTTCCTAATATGTCCCACTCTCCTTCACTAAAATATCTTCCTCTTTCATTTTGAACAACATAGGCATAACCTCTTTTTACTGCTTCATAAGCTCTTTTATATGTTCCTTCATTTTCTTTACCATCTCTCCAAGTATTAAAATTATAAGGGGTTCTTGAAAAAATAATTGGAACCTTATTATTACCCTTTGGTCGATAAATATCAGTAGCTAATCTTACCCCATCTCTCATTGGCATCATAACTTTTTGATCTACAACGGCAATTTCACTTAACTTTGAAATTGCATCTTGCTGAGAACTAGCTGAATGTGAAATAAATAGTATAAAAATTATTTTGGAAATATTATAAAGATTCTTCATATATTAAATATAATGAATTAACATAAATAAATGGAGCTTTCTAATTTTGAATACCTACAACTATTTACTTCTTTTTCATTTTTATTTTACGGAATACTATCTTTTACATCTCATAAAATGAAAAATGAATTTATAAGATGGGGCATATCTCGTTTCAGATTAATAGTAGGTATTTCACAGTTAGTAGGAAGCATTGGTTTAATACTGGGTTTCCAATACCCATTATTTACCTTGTTAGCCGCTATTGGATTAAGTATATTGATGTTTTTAGGATTTATTTTAAGATTAAAACTGAGAGATGGAGTTTTAAAATCTTCACCCGCATTTATATACTTTATTATGAATCTACTTATTGTACTTAATGAAGTAAATTATTAAAATTTGAAGCAAAATATTGCAATTGCGGGAGCTACAGGATTTGTCGGTAGATGGTTTATTGACAGATATAAAAATGAATTCAATATCACTGCTTTAAGTAGAAAAAAAGTAGCAAATAATAATCAAGGTACTGTGAAATGGAAGCAAGTTGATCTTTATTCAATTTCTAGTACAACTGAAGCACTTGCTGATATTGATATTGCTATATATCTAGTACACTCAATGATGCCATCAACTCGTTTAAATCAAGGAAGTTTTGAAGATACGGACATCTTACTTGCTGATAATTTTTCTAGAGCTTCTGAACAATGTAATTTAAAACAAATAATTTATGTTGGAGGAATACTTCCAAAAGATGAATATACCATCTCTAAACACCTGCAGTCAAGATATGAAGTTGAAAAAACACTAGGCTCTAGAACCACCCCATTGACGTCAATTAGAGCTGGTATTATAATTGGCCCCAATGGATCATCATTTAGAATAGTTCAAAAACTTGTAAAAAATCTTCCAGTAATGGCTTGCCCAGAATGGACAAAATCATTGAATCAACCTATAGACATATTGGATGCTTTAAAAATAATTAAATCTTGTATTGGAAACGAAAAAACATTTAACAAACCACTAGAAATTGGAGGAGATCAAGTTATTACATACATGGATCTTTTAAAGATTACAGCAAAAAAAATGAACAAAAAAAGGTTAATATTTTCATTGGCATTCATAACAGTTGGTCTTTCTAAATTATGGGTAAGCTTAATTACAGGCACTAGTAAGTTTTTAGTCTCCCCCCTTATAGAAAGTCTAAAGCATAAAATGACAATAAACCCAGAAAATAGTATAGGTTTTAATATTAATTATATTTCTGTTGAAGACAGTGTGAAAAAAGCATTAAACAGCAAAGAAAAGATTCCAATAAACCCAGAATTTGTTAATTTAAAAAAAGAAAAAAACACAGTCAGAAGTGTACAAAGAATTGCTAACCCAAGTAATAGATCTATAGATTTTGTTGCTAGAATTTATCCGATTTGGCTAAAAAAAAGATTCGCTGATTTATTAAAGGCTAACTATGATGGAAAATTTATAAAATTTAGTTTTTTATTAATTCCCCTTTTAGAGCTTAAAGTAATAAAGTCAAGAAGCGACGATAACAGAAAGTTATTTTATATAACTGGAGGTTGGCTTGTTAAAAGAACTTCACTTGGATGGTTAGAGTTCAGGTCGGTATTAAATAATGAATACATGATAGCAGGAATACACGAATATGTTCCAAGTTTACCATGGTATATATATAAATATACTCAAGCAAAATTACATTTAATTGTAATGAAAAGGTTTGAAAAATTTTTATTTAGCGTTCCAAAAAAATATTCAAAAAATATTAAACAAAACTAAGATCCCAGCCTTTTTCATATTCCCTAGACCAAAACTTTTTCTTTATTTTTTTATCTAAAACATTACCATTTTTTGAATCTATTTTGAAAGATCTTCCTGATCTATGTGCAAGATTTGCATAATGCACCATGCTTTGACTAATTACGGCATCGTCTATTGGAGAATTGAGTGTCTCTCCATTTCTAATAGAATTAAAAAAATTTCTAAAATGTTTAGTTGTCATGTTTCCACCTCCTCCAAGTTCAGTGCCGGATTCTTTGTCATCTGAAACACTGTTTTTAATTTCTTTTCCATTCAAATCAAAAATTGAGTAGCCATTTCTGTTTACAAAAGCAGAACCTTTTGAACCATAGATCACTGTTCCTCTTCCACCCATAGTTTTTTTATGATGAGCATTTCTACTATGACAATTCCAATTAATTTTCAAGTTATTGGGAAAATGAAATTTTGCTTCCATAGTATCATACATAGTCCAGCCGTCATCGATAAAATGATTTTTACTAGAATAAACATCAACACTTTCAGGGTAATGAACTCCAAGTGCCCATCTAGCAACATCAAGTTCATGAGTAGCATTATTACCTGCCTCACCTGTTCCAAAATCCCATCCGTACCATCTCCAATTATAATCCCAAGTATCAAAAGTATAAGACTTTCTTTTTGAAGGTCCTTGAAATAAATCCCAATTTAACCCATTAGGAATTGGAGCATTAACCTGATTAGGAACTCTTGGTCTGTTATTATTATAATAAGCTTCAGCTTTATTTAAATCTCCAATTATTCCATTGTGAAGTAATTTAATTAAATCAGCTGTTTCGTATGAGGACCTTTGTTGATTACCCATTTGAACTGATTTATTATAATAGTTTTGATAATTAACTAAAAGTTCACTCTCTCTTAAGTTATGACTACAGGGCTTTTCTAAATAAATATGCTTTCCAGCTTCCATTCCTTTACAGGCTGCATAAGTATGCCAATGATCTGGAGTGGCAATAATTAAAGCATCTACATCTTTATCATCTATTATTTTGTGAATATTTTTCTCTGAGTTTACTTCTTGTTGTGTTAGATTAAAATATCTTTTGTTGGCTTTATCAACTTGCTTATCCATTACATCACAAAAATATTTTATTCCAACATTTTTAATTTTAAGAGAAGAGTTTAATAGACCAGGGAATCTTCTTCCCAATCCTTGAAAAGCTAATGTTATCCTATCGTTAGAACCTAATATTCTAGAATAACTTTTCGCAGAAGTATTATTAAAAGGTGTCAATAATGAGACACCAATAATTCCCATTGATGATTTTTTAATAAAACTTCTTCTGTTTTTCATAATCTTAATTTACAATTCTCTTATTTTAATATTTTTAAAAGATACTTTATCTCCATGATCTTGCAATAATATATGTCCAGACTTTGATTGACCAAAATTCTTCCATTTAGAATATTTACTGTATTCAACTAATGCTTTAAACATTTGAGAATATCTATTATACTCTAAAAGTTTAATGTTATCGAGCCAATGCTCAACATGTCCATTTTTAACTAAAATTCTGGCTCTGTGCCAAGTATCAGGATAAACAGGTCTTTTAGATCTTTCTTCATTTAAATTTTCAGCTTCAATTAAATCATATAAAGAACCAACAGTTCTGTTTTTTTTAATTCCATCCTTATGAAAAACCCAATCGTTATTTGAATATTCTAAAATTTTAAATTTTTTGTTTGCATCAGGGTGGTTTTTATCATCTAAAATTTGATATTCAAGTCCAATTGAAGAACCTGCTCCTTGATTCAAATTAGTGTCAACAAAATATTTAATTCCACTGTTTGCTCCTTTAGATATATTAAAATCTAATTCTAATTCAAAATTTGAAAATTTTTCTAAAGTTACTATATCACCTCCAAAAGAGGATTCTAAACCATCGTTTGCTAAAACTGTTAAAATATTATTTTCTATTTCCCAACCTTTTTCAGGAAAAGCATTAAGCTTTGCTCCTCTCCACCCTTCAGATGTATCTCCATTCCATAAAAATCTCCAATTATTTTTTATTTGAGTCGCACTCAAAACATTATCAACATTATTAATTTCCGTAGCATAATCCTCTGAGATAGATAAATATTGTGTTATATTTTTAGTTAATATTCTAATATTTTTCCATTTTACCATTTTACCAACTAATGACTCTTCACTGATATTATGTATTTGGAGAGCTATAAATCCGTTTTTTGATAATGGATCCATCAAGTTAGCACACTGTACTCCATTAATCCAAGTTTTAATAGAATTACCTACAGCTTCAATTCTAGCTTTGTTCCATTGACCATTTTTGAATGCTTTTCTTCCTTTTTCATTTCTTGTTATAGGGTATAAAAAAAAGTTTTTTCTTGACTGGTCATATATACCACCAGACCAACCTCTATATTCATTTGTATCCAATTCAAATTGATATCCATAAACTCGACTATGTACTGGAACATTATTATTAATTGAACTTCTAAACTGAACACCAGAATTTAAACCTTCATCAACAAATACCTCAAATTCTAAAATAAAATCATCGTATTGTTTTTTTGTTCCTAAATATGTGCTTGGCGTATTTAAAATTGAAGTTGCTGAAATAACTCCATTTTCTAAAACAAATTTGGCAGAGCCTTGTTTAATTTCCCAGTTGTTTAAGTCGTCATTATTAATTAAAGACTTCCAGTTTTCCTGAGAGAAAACGTTAGAAAATATTAATAATATAAATAGAATTTTAAGAGCTTGCATTATTAAATTTAATCATGGATTGATTTTTATTAAAAATTATAACAAATGAAATTACACTACTTAAAATAAAGTAAGTTGTTATTATTAAAAACTCAGTTGGATGATTAATAAATAAAGCATGATCACTAAATGAATAAAGAATAATAATTGTAAGCATCGATCTGAAAACTTCAAAAAATGGTGCCCATGAGTGAAAATCCATTAAAGAAGTGAAACCAAAAATTGATATGGCTATAATGAAACCATAAGTTAATCTAAATTCATTACTTAAATCTGAAAAATTATATAAAAAGAAAGTAAGTAAAAGATTTATAGAAATAAAATGAAAAAGAGCAATTCCTTTTAATAATAATGAATAATGAGGGTTATATTTCACTCTAATAATGATGTCTTCATTAATGGGTCTTGGAAACTTATCAATTACATCTTCAGGCCTCCATCCCGTAGGCATGAACCAGACTCTTAGTTTATCTATAAAATTATTAGTGTTATATGCATCTTGAATAACATTCCATGCATGTTGAAAATTTATTAAAATAGGATTCCAGCTATTTACAGGTTTTAAAACACCATAAACCGGAGGCTCTTCATCTAATTCCTCTTGAAAAGTCCCAAAAATACGATCCCAAATACAAAAAATAGCTGATAAATTTTTATCAATATAAATTGAGTTAACAGCATGATGAACTCGATGCTGTGAAGGTGTAACTATTATATATTCTAAAAAACCTAGTTTTCCTATATGCTGAGTGTGATACCAGAATTGGGCAAATAAATGTAATGGAGCTAGTAATGCAATGATATTAGCCGGAACACCAAATAAAGCTGCAGGAATTAAAAATAAAGCTCCAAATCCTATCCAAGATGAAATACTTTGTCTTAAAGCGCATGCCAAATTAAATTCCTCACTACTGTGATGTATGACGTGTCTGTTCCAGAAAATATTAACCTTATGATTAAGCCTGTGATTCCAATAACTAGCAAAATCTACACATATAAAAGCAACTAAATATAATGTTAGACTTGATTCCAAATTAACAATAGCAATACTTTCAAGGATATATGGATAAGAAACAATTATTAAAACTAAACCTAAAGAATCTTTAAGGATATTGGTCATTCCAGAACTTAAACTAGAAAGAGTATCCATAAATGAATGGGTTTGTTTTTTAGTATAATGACCATATAGAATCTCAACTAAAATCAAAATCATAAAGGCAGGAATGACCAATAATAATATTTCCGCATAATTTAATGAAAATCCTGATTTTACCATTGTATGAATATTTGATTTTAAATTAATATATTTTAAAAATAAACTAATTAATTCACTTTGTTATTTTACGTAATTAAATAATAAATTTTCTAAAAATTCTTGTTTTCCACTTTTCAATTTTAACTCACCATTTTTTTGAGCAATCTTATAAAGGTCTTCTAGGTTAAGTTTCCCATTTTCAAAGTCTTTACCAAAACCTATATCAAAAGACTCATACCTGTTTGAAATAAAGTCTTTATATGGCGAATCTGTAAGTAATTCATTGGCAATCAATAAAGCTCTTGCAAAAGTATCAGCTCCTCCAATATGAGCAATAAACAAATCCTCCTGATCTGTTGAATTCCTTCTCAATTTGGCATCAAAATTAACTCCACCACCTTGAAGTCCCCCTGATTTTAATAACACTAACATTGCCTCAGTAGTTTCTTGAATATTGATTGGGAACTGATCCGTATCCCAACCATTTTGATAATCTCCTCTATTCGCATCAATACTGCCTAACATTGAAGACTTAGCAGCAACTGTAAGTTCATGTTGGAAGGTATGATTTGCAAGTGTAGTATGATTAACTTCTATATTGATTTTAAAATCTTTATCTAAATTATATTCTTTTAAAAAACCTATTACAGTTGAAGTATCAAAATCATATTGATGTTTAGTTGGTTCCATCGGCTTAGGTTCAATAAAAAAAGTTCCTTTAAATCCTTTACTTCTTGCATAATCTCTGGAGATTTTTAAAAATTCCGCCATATGATCTAACTCTCGTTTCATATCTGTATTTAGCAATGACATATAACCCTCTCTTCCTCCCCAGAAAACATAATTCTCACCATCTAATGATATAGTAGCATCTAAAGCTAGTTTAACCTGGCCTCCAGCTCTTGCTAGAATATCAAATTCCGGGTTGGTTGCTGCACCATTCATATAATGCGGATTTGAAAAGCAATTAGCTGTTCCCCATAGTAATTTAATACCTGAATTTGATTTTTTTTCTTTAACATAATCAGTTATTAACTTAAGTCTTTCTTCCGATTCACTAAATGAATTTGCTTCTTGAATTAAATCAAAATCATGGAAACAGAAATAATCAAAGCCCATTTTACTAATAAATTCAAAAGCTGCATCTGCTTTGTCTTTTGCAGCCTGAATTGGGTCTTGTGATTTATCCCATGGAAAATTCTGTGTTCCAGCACCAAAAGGATCTGTACCTTGTCCTCCAAAGGAATGCCAGTAAGCTATTGCAAATTTAAAATGATCACGCATAGATTTACCAGCAACTAATTGATCTGGGTTGTAATATTTAAAAGACAAAGCGTTTTTTGAATCTTTTCCTTCAAACTTTATTTCACCAATTCCTTTAAAATATTCCTTATTTCCAATACTTACCATTTTATATTTTTTAAATTTTTATTTCTAATTTTTCTTTCCAAATATTATACGCATCAATATATTTTTGACATTTAGTATCTGGTTCAAAGGATTTAATATAGTCACCCTTTGAAATTTCTTCACTATAGGACTTAAAATCTTGATTTTTAATCCCTACTGACCTAGCTGCTCCATAGGCGCCTGACACATTATGAATTTCAATTTCATTATTTAGAAGTGTTGAAATAGTAGTTGAAAATACTTCTGATTGAAATAAATTGTCATTACCTGCTCTTATCAATGAAGGGGTTAAATTATCATTTTTTAAAAGTTCCATTCCATACACAAATGAAAAAGCAATTCCTTCTAAAGTAGCCCTAAACAGATGGTTATTATTATGAATAGCGGAATCATAGTTTATAATATGCGATCCAATATCTTTATTATTAAACATTCTTTCAGCTCCATTTCCAAAAGGCAGAACAACTAAACCTGAACTACCTACATTAATTGATGAGGCTTTCTGGTTCATTAAGTTATAAGATTTAGAATTTGTTGAATTTTTTAATTTCTTATACTGAATACCAGCTCCATTAATGCAAAGCAATTTGCCAATAATTGGATTTTTTGGAGAATAATTAACATGAGCAAAGTTGTTTATCCTTAAAGATTCATTTGAAATAGATTTATCTGTTATGGCATATAAAACTCCTGAAGTCCCGCCAGTAGCTGCAACTTCTCCTGAATTTAATACGTTAAGGGAAAAAGCATTATTTGGTTGATCACCTGCTCTATACATGATTGGAATCCCTTTAGGTAAATTAGTTTCCTCAGAAGCTAATCCATTAACTATTCCTTGATTAGTAAAATTACCTATTATGTCAGGTGCTAAAAATGTATCTATATCAAAATATTCTAACAACCAATTAGCTGTATTATTGTCTTTAAAATCCCAAAAAATCCCTTCCGACAATCCGCCAATTGTAGTATTAATTAAACCTGTTAGTCTATAGGCTAAATAATCTCCAGGAAGCATGAATTTATCAACCTTAGCATAAATTTCAGGTTCATTTAATTTAACCCATGCAAGTTTTGATGCAGTAAAATTTCCAGGTGAATTTAATAAATGAGATTCGCATTTATTATTTCCTAAATCATAATAAGCTTTGTTTCCAATTTCTACAGCTCTACTATCGCACCATATAATAGATTTTCTTAAACTATTCCCAAACTTGTCAACTAAAACTAGACCATGCATTTGATAAGAAATACCTATTCCTAATATTTGAGATGAATTTATATTGTTTTTGTTGATAATTTTTTTTGTTCCTATACATAAACATTTCCACCAAAATTCAGGATCTTGTTCAGCCCAACCTGGGTTTAAACAAATAATTTCCATTTCATGAGATGGTTCTTGAATAATATCAATTTTTTTTCCATCATCAGAATTGACTAAAGCAATTTTTAAAAAAGAGCTTCCCAAATCATATCCTATATAATACATTTAATGAAATTTGAGTTTAAATTAATCAAAATTTAAATATTAAACACAAAAAAATCCCAGCCAAATAAATGACTGGGATTCGAAGAAGGCGGCGACATACTCTCCCACCAATGGCAGTACCATCTGCGCAATTAGACTTAACTTCTCTGTTCGAAATGGGAAGAGGTGAGCCCTAATGCAATAACCACCCTTAAGTTTCTCATCAAAATGATGAGTTGTTAGGCTTTATAAGCTTAACACAATAAGTTAACATATTAAGATTTAAGATTTATAAAAAAAAAGTAACATAATAAAAACACAATTATAAGAAAAAGTTGCACGATAGGCCTACGGGTAATTAGTATCACTCGG
>TARA_B110000503_G_scaffold91700_1_pt1 | contig 34824 bp, 35 predicted proteins | sample TARA_B110000503 | Tara Oceans TARA_B110000503 (sample SAMEA4397472) | marine metagenome | biome: Polar Biome; feature: [SRF] surface water layer (ENVO:00010504); material: water (ENVO:00002006), including particulate matter (ENVO:01000060) such as... | depth 5 m | reverse complement strand
GGGTCAAGGGTTTGTCTTATATTCCCATCCTCCACGGAGGCGACCTGCCCCGCCGTTGGAAGCATTCTCCCACGCTGGCCAAAAACTACTTTGGCAATGCCCTAATCAATATCGCGCCATCAAACTATTTGGCCGAATTAGCTGCGGCTCAAGGCTATAAAGTCACGGTCATACCCAATGGACTTGATTTGTCGCAATACCCGCTCAAAATCGATCGGCAAGAGACTTATACCATCTTGTGGGTGCGGGCGTTTGCCTCAATTTACCAGCCTCAATTGGCACTTGAAGTGCTGCAACTATTGAGTGACGATTATCCAGAGGCCAAGCTCATCATGGTCGGGCCCGACAAAGAAAATTTACTTACATCCTGTGTGCAGTATGGTCAAGAGCACAACCTCGCGGTCTCCTTCACAGGCAAACTCAGCAAAGCCGCCTGGATTGCCCGATCTCAAGAGGCTTCGGTCTTCATCAACACTGCCAAGATCGACAACACTCCTGTAAGCGTGGTCGAGGCCATGGCCCTGGGTCTGCCCGTGGTCTCTGCAGCAGTCGGTGGTATTCCAGCACTTATCAGTGAGGGACACAATGGTCTTCTTGTGCCTTCAATGTCCGCCAAGGACTTCGCCCAAAAGATCGCAGCAATCTGGGACAAGCCTTCTGATGCTATAGACATCGCCAAAAATGCACGCGCGACAGCTGAGCAATTCGACTGGTCGGTCACCAAATCTCTTTGGCTGGATCTTCTTTTATGGGACACTAAAAAGTAAGTACCTTTACATTCATGAATCTCAAAAAATCTAAAGTTAATTTCGACATCTCCGAGCGCAAAGTACTGCTGTGGCTCGTTGACCTTTTGGCTATTTTTTTGTCCGTCGCGGCGCTTAACTTAAGCCCTTATTTCAATTATATTGAGTGGTCAACGGAACGTTGGAGTTGGCCATTGGTCCTGCTGGGCTATTATACCTTTTTTGCCTTGGTTTTTGAGCTTTACAATTTGCACCGCGCGAGTCGCTTTGACTTGATCCTTTATCCTTTGGTCAGTGCGCTTTCGATGACCGTCTTATTGTTTCTTATGACTCCTTTGGTGACCCCGGTATTGCCAGAACACCGATTGGACCTGGTCTATTTTTTCATAGCGATCAACGCTTGCGTTATATTTTGGCGTTTTCTATACATTAACTTATTTGGTAAACCTTGGTTTTATAAGTGGGTTATTCTGGTGGCCAAACAGAAGGAAGTAGCCCTCTTATCTCAGGCGCTAATGGCCTCGGATCCCCATTATAAGATTATTGGTTATTTGGACATTACCCAGAAAGCGACAGCTTCAAATTCCATCGAAGGCATTCCATTGGTCGCCATGAACGAATTGGTTTCTAAGTTAGAAAAAGAAGGGGTTCGGGATATCGTCGTGGCCAATAGTTCTCATTATAAAATTGACTTGGGTCTCTACAATCACTTACTTGATTTATCCAAAAAAGGCACAGTGATCAGGGATTACAGTCAGGTCTACGAAAGTATGAATGGGCGGGTGCCGATCCAGCAGGTCAAAAAAGAATTTTATCGATTTTTTCCTTACCACAGAAACAATCAAAACAAACTCGCTCTTTTGTTTCAGCGCTTTTTGGATCTGGTCATTTGTGTGGTGGGTCTGGTGGTGTTCTTTCCTCTATTTTGGCTGGTGATTATGGTGCTCAACCCTATCTTTAATCCAGGTCCTGTTTTCTATACCCAAGACCGTATTGGTCTCAACGGCAAGGTGTTTCGGATTTTAAAATTCAGGACCATGGGTGTCAATGCCGAAAAAACGGGTCCTCAATACACCACCAAAGATGATCATCGTGTGCGCCCTTTTGCAAGGCTTTTACGCCGATTGCGTGTCGACGAATTCCCACAACTGATCAATATCATTAAAGGTGATATGAACCTGATCGGTCCGCGACCAGAGCGGCCGAAGTTCGTCTCCAAATTGAACAAGTCCATTCCTTTTTACGAGGTCCGCCACGTCATTAAGCCAGGACTAACCGGCTGGGCACAGGTCAACCACAATTACGGCACCAGCCAAGACGATGCCCTAATTAAATTACAGTACGATTTATATTACATCAAAAACAGATCCTTCTTCTTGGATCTCAGCATCATGATCAAGACACTTTCTACTGTGTTGTTCATGAGGGGGCAGTAGATTCTAGCTCTTTTTTAAAAACCCATACAAATACCCGAGCCGGAACGTCAATCCGAACCACAAGATCCAAAGCGTAGGGGCAAAGCTTTGTACTCCGCTGAATTGATGCGTGACCATAAGGGCCAGCATCAAGAGCAAAAATAAGACGTAACGCCCAAGCCATGGTTTTGGATTGGAGTTATAAATGGCCCTGATAAAAAGCAGCGAAAGAGGCATGGCCCATAGGAGGTTGTAATTCATTTTGGTCGCGCCATGATCGGTGCCCCACCATAGTAGCATAAGCAGGAGGCCAATGGTGCCGGTCACCCCAAATACTAAGGCATCAACCCATCGGGTGCGCTGCTGTCTGCGCCAGTCCTTTATTGTGATCCCCAGGAGCAGTATACTGATCAGTCCCAATATCATGATGGGCGAGTTCCACGCAAATCCGGGTTCCTTGCTTTCTTGAGCGGCATAGAGCACTTTGGTTTCTTGGGTCAATGGACCAAGGCCAATAGAGTCCTTGCGTTGGGCCATTGCGTTGGCGGCCATCACATATTGGGGCAAAAACTGGAAATCCCAAGCAGAGGCCTGGCGATCCACAACAGCCCCTATGGCGACATCCATACCCAAGCTACCCCAGGTATTGCGGGGGACTTGTTCTTGAATTAACGCCCGAAAAGTTTTTGGCTCCGTTACAAAATCATTGCTATAGACCAGGTCTTGACCCAATTGATGCACCAGGACATCCCGAATCCGGGTGGCACAGTTGTCAAAAAAGAAATCATAGCGGTAAGCCCTATTAGCAGGCTGGGCATTCCATTGTAAATAATCAAAAAGTTGGTTTTTTTGTGCTGCAGAAAGGACCAAGACTTGCTCCTTGACCCAACGGTTTTGGCCCTGGTAATACTGCAGAAAGGCATCGAAGTAGTTCACACTCAAATTATAGAGCAGGTGCCCTTGGACAAACTTGAGGTAAAAGTGAGGTGTGTTGAAATCGTAGGTACCGTAATTATAGGTCCAATCGAGGTCCTGTGTTGGATCGTAAACCCGAAAGGCGTTATGACCAAAACGGTCCGAAAGCTCAGTGCCTGGGCCAATGGTCAACACACTGATTTGGGCCTCTGGAGATAATGTGGTGATTTGGCCTTGAGCTGATAAAATAGGCGCCACCAAAGACCAAATGCAAATAAGACTGCTTTTAGCTGCTTTAATCAAATGATCCTGAAGTGTTTTGCCCATAGTCATTGTTCGGTGTTAGCGAAAATACGCCCAGTCAATTTTTAATGAAAACACATTACTGTAGAGCGCTGTGCTCTGATCGCCAATATCGGTTAGCGCATAATCAATGGCCACGCCTTTAAAGACAAATCCAACACCAATGTTGGGCTGAAATCCAGTGGTTTGTCCGCCTTCGATCTGTGTTACTTGCTGAAAATTACCCGCGCCAAGTCGCACATAAACCGTGTCGAGGTAACCCACTTCGGCCCCTAAAGCCGGGGTCATACTTAAGCTTTCGCCAGAAAACAAATCATTGGTTTGTGCAAATCGCACATTGAGGTCTAATTCTGAGCGCAGGCTCAGGTCATTGCGAAAGTTCCATTGTTTGGCCACCCCCAATTGGGCTTTGGGCAGGGTGATTTCTGTTGTTTCTGGTAGGCTTTGATTTTGTCCGAAAACAGCATCTTGTATGGTCGCAAAGGCTTCCTGGTCAATTGACCAGGTGTTGAAGGTGGTGGTAATGTCGCGTACCATGAGTCCATAATGCCAATTGTTGTTAGATTGGTATTGCAGGCCCAGATCAAATCCAAAACCCCAAGAGGAAGCAAATTCCCCAATAACGCGGCGAATGATTTTGGCATTACCTCCTAATTTTAGGCCGAGCATGGGGAAACGCTTGGCGTACGATAGGGTTAAGGCATAATCCGCGGTGCTGAAGAGCTTGATGTTGTCGTAATTGATGTTGCCTTGGTCATCGATGAGTTGTGTGGTATTGAGGATGTTATCGACACCAAAACGGATCACGGACAAGCCAAAAGCAGATGTATTGTCCAGCGGCATGGCGAAGCCTGCATAATCGTAATTGGCAATATTGGCAAAATAGGCTGCATGCATGATCGCCATTTGCTGATCCTCGAGATCTAAAAGGCCCGCCGGGTTCCAATAACCCGAATTGACATCTCCCGAACTGGCAACTACCGCATTGGCCATGCCAAAAGCCCCTGCATCTACACCAATGTTGAGAAATTCATTGGAATACTTGCGCGCGGTCTGCGCTGAGGCCGAAAGGGCGCATAAGAACACCAGAAAGAAGGAAGAAAACCGCAATATTATTTTTTTACAAATATCAGACTATTTTTATGATTACTAAACTACATTTTTGAGGTCATATTGTAGCGGGCCAAAATACTTTAGTACTTTTACTGCAGAAACTGTTCCACTATGCGCGCCCATATTCCTAATCTGATTACCTCTGCCAATTTAATCTGTGGCGTAGTCGCCGCACTTTTTGCCATATCAGGAGATTTAGTCATTGCGGCTTTATTTATGGCCATAGGCATGGTGTTTGATTTTTTCGATGGATTGGTCGCGCGATGGTTAAAAGTTCAAGGCCCTTTGGGCGTTCAACTGGACTCCATGGCTGATTTGATTACTTTTGGATTAGCACCGAGTTTGGTGTTGATGCAACTCATGCAGATGTCCTTTTATGGTGAGATCAAACCCCTAACCGAAGTCTTTACGGCCCGCGCTTGGCAAGTCGGACTGGATAGTTATTATCCGTTTTTGGCTTTGTTGGTTGTGGTTGCCTCCGCTTTTCGATTGGCAAAGTTCAATATCGATACGCGGCAAACCACTCATTTTATTGGACTGCCAACGCCTGCAAATGCAATGATGATTGCGAGTCTTCCCCTGATTTTTGAATACCATTATACCCCAGAATTGGAAGAGGTGGTCTTTAATAAATGGTTTTTGATTGGTTTGACTTTGTTTAGTACCTATGCCCTTAATGCGCCGTGGTCATTATTTTCACTTAAGTTTTCTTCCTTAACCTGGAAAGCCAACAAGCATCTCTTTGTGCTTTTGGGTGCCGCTATAGTACTGATCAGTGGATTGGGTTATCGAGCGATTCCCCTCATATTACTGGTCTATATTGTGATGTCTTTGGCTTGGAAAAAGCAATGGCTTCAGCAGACGCCATTATAGGGATTGATTTACCTTAAAAGTGCAACTTCTTTTTGCGCAATTCGAAGTTCTGTCCCAAGTATACTTTACGGACCATTTCATCAGCAGCCAATTCTTCGGGTTTCCCGTGTTTTAGAATACTCCCTTCAAACATGAGGTAGGTACGGTCTGTGATGGCCAATGTTTCTTGGACATTGTGATCGGTAATAAGAATGCCAATATTTTTGTTTTTGAGCTTAGCCACAATGCGCTGAATGTCTTCAACCGCGACAGGATCTACCCCGGCAAAAGGTTCGTCCAGCAAAATAAAATGCGGGTCTGTGGCCAAAGCACGAGCAATCTCGGTTCTTCGGCGCTCGCCACCACTCAGCAGATCGCCCCGATTGGTGCGGATGTGGCTTAGACCAAATTCGTCGATGAGCGATTCCATTTTGGCTTCTTGCTCTTTTTTGCTCAGAGTAGTCATCTGGAGCACACTTAAGATGTTATCTTCGATACTGAGCTTGCGGAATACAGAAGCTTCTTGTGCCAGATAGCCAATCCCGTTTTGTGCTCTTTTGTACATCGGGTATGACGTGATATTGGTCTGGTCCAAGTGTATGCTCCCACCATTAGGCTTGATCAGGCCCACAATCATATAAAAAGAGGTTGTTTTACCGGCGCCATTAGGCCCAAGTAACCCGACGATTTCACCACGGTTCACCTCAACAGAAATCCCTTTGACCACTTGACGGCCCTTATAGGATTTGACTAAATTTTGTGCACTGAGTTTCATGAGTTGTGGCTTGTTCGCTTAAAAGTACTAATTATTTTCTAAGGCATCCCAAAACTCAAAAGCCCTGCGCAGATGGGGGATGACAATCGTGCCTCCGATCAGTAGCGATATGCTCATGGCTTCGAACACTTCGTCTTTAGAAAGACCGAGCTGATGGCAGGCCTGCAGGTGGTACTTGACGCAATCATCGCAGCGCAGCACCAAAGAATTACCCAGACCCAATAGCTCTTTTGTTTTGATGGGCAAATGGCCTTCTTGAAAAGCAATGGTATCCAAACTAAAAACCCGTTTGATGAGTTTTTGATTTTCCTCGAGCATGCGCTCGTTCATTTTGGACCGGTAGCCGTTAAATTCTTCAACCAATTCAGACATATATTAAGCTTGTTTTTCTTGGGTCTTATGAACCCGTTTAGCAATCAAGATACTCAGTTCGTATAAGATCAACACTGGGATCGAAACAATCACCTGGCTGGCAATATCTGGAGGCGTGATGATGGCCGATAATATCAAGACAATCACTAAGGCAAATTTTCTATATTTCTTGAGTCCCTGAGGGGTTACTAGCCCAACCTTAGTCAAGAAGTAAATCACAATGGGTAGCTCAAAAATAAGACCACAAGAAAGGGCGCAAGCCCGAACTAAACCGATATAACTATTGAGGTCAAAATCATTAAACACCTGGTCACTCACCTGATATGACCCCAAGAAGTTAATGGACAATGGGGTAACCACGTAATAACCAAATAACACGCCTAGAAAAAACAATATCGAGGCGATAAAGATAAATCCACGGGCATTTTTGCGCTCGTTTAGGCGTAAACCAGGGCTGATGAATTTCCATGTCTCATACAACACATAAGGAAAAGCCACGATGAACCCTGCGGTAATCGAGGTCCAGATGTGGGCCGAAAATTGACCTGACATGGTGCGGCTCTGTATGCGAAAAGGCAACTCGGTAAAGCAAAAGCTATCCAACCCCAAGGCTTGTGCCGAAGCACAAAGCAAACGATAGGTTGGGAAGTCGGCACGCTTCGGGCCAAACAGTATCCCATCGAAGATAAAGTCCTTCATCAAAAACGCGACAAAGCCCAAGATGAGCACTGCGAGGGTCGAACGAATTAAGTGCCACCTAAGTTCTTCAAGGTGGTCCAAAAAGGACATGTCCTTTTCTGTTGCAGTTGAGTCGATCGCAGCCATTAGATGATACCTTCCTTACTGAGGTTATGAATATGAACCACTCCAGAGTAGACCCCGTCCTTTTGGGCCAAAAGCTGTGTGATACCGTGACGATCCATCAGTTCCATTGCTTCAACAGCCATGGCGTCGTTATCGATAAATTTGGGTGCTTTGGTCATGATGTCTTTGGCGGTAAGCCCGGCAATATTGTCCACTTTGGCCAACATGCGTCTGAGGTCGCCATCGGTAATGATGCCCACGATAGCGTTGTTATCAATGACGGCAGTTACGCCCAATAGATTTTCAGAAATCTCGACGATCACCTGTTTTAAGTTGGTGTCGAGGGTGACTTGCGGTTTTGAATTGAGTGAAGTCAGATCACTCACACGCAAGTATAATTTCTTACCTAATGAGCCGCCCGGATGAAAGCGCGCAAAATCTTTACTGGAGAAACCACGGATATTGAGCAGTGACATAGCGAGTGCATCGCCAATAACGAGTTGTGCCGTTGTCGAGGTCGTCGGCGCCAAATTATTGGGACAGGCCTCTTTGGCGACGTAAGCGTTGAGGATAAAGTCACTTTGCAGGCCTAAAAAAGAATCCACTTGGGCGGTAAGGCCTATGAGTTTATTTCCGCTGGCCTTGATTAAGGGTACCAGAACTTTAATTTCTGGCGTGTTTCCACTCTTCGAAATACAGATGACCGTATCGTTTTCTTGAATAATACCCAGGTCACCATGAATGGCATCTGCAGCATGCATGAAAATAGCTGGTGTTCCTGTGGAGTTGAGTGTTGCCACTATTTTGGTGGCAATATTGGCGCTTTTCCCAATCCCAGTAACAATCACGCGCCCCTTTGAGGTGTAGATGTAATCCACCGCGCGCGCGAAACTCTCGTCGATTAGGCTGGACAAGTGCAAAATAGCACGTCCCTCGGTTTCGATGGTGTCTTTAGCGACTTGTATGATCTGGTCAAAATCTTTCAAAATTTGCTGGTTTTATTGTTGGTGACGTTTTGTTATTTCCTTATATTTAGAATAGTCGAATCAATGGGACTAGACCTGCTTCTATAAGAGTCAAAACAGAACCATAGGTTGCAAAATTACAATTGTTCTCGGGTTCCTACAATTAAATATAACAAACTCGGGTTGAAAAGATAATGAACGTTTCGTACAGTCCAGAAGAATTATTACAAGCCTTGAAAAATTACTTTGGTTTTTCAGCCTTTAAGGGGTTGCAAGAACCAGTAGTCAAGAACTTACTAGAGGGTAAAGACGCTTTTGTGATCATGCCTACCGGTGGTGGAAAATCCTTGTGTTACCAGTTGCCGGCGCTGATCAGTGAGGGAACCGCCATAGTGGTATCGCCTCTGATCGCATTGATGAAAAACCAAGTCGATTCTATGCGTGCTCTGTCCGATCAAGATGGGATTGCTCATGTGTTGAATTCCTCACTGACCAAGTCCGAGATCAAACAGGTCCGCTCGGATGTGCGACAAGGCATCACCAAGTTGCTTTATGTGGCACCAGAATCGCTGACCAAAGAAGAGAATATTGTCTTTTTAAATGAGGTCACGGTGAGTTTTGTTGCCATTGATGAAGCACATTGCATCAGCGAGTGGGGACACGACTTTAGACCAGAATACCGCAACTTGCGCAAAATCATTCAGCGATTGAATGGACAAATCCCCATTATTGGTTTGACGGCGACGGCTACACCCAAAGTCCAGGAAGATATTTTAAAGAACCTCGGCATACAAGAAGCCACTACATTCAAGGCTTCTTTTAACCGACCGAATCTATACTACGAAATCCGGCCCAAGACCAAACAAGTTGATGGAGACATCATCCGTTTTGTCAAAAATAATATGGGCAAAAGCGGAATTATATATTGCTTGAGCCGCAAGCGGGTTGAAGAACTCGCCCAAACGCTTCAGGTTAATGGGATCAATGCGATACCTTATCATGCGGGTTTAGACCCCAAGACAAGGGTCAGAAACCAGGATATGTTTCTGATGGAAGACGCCGATGTGGTGGTGGCAACCATCGCCTTTGGTATGGGTATAGATAAACCCGATGTGCGGTTTGTGATCCATAACGACATTCCCAAAAGTATCGAAAGTTATTATCAGGAAACGGGCCGTGCGGGCCGTGATGGAGGAGAAGGCCATTGTCTGGCTTTTTACAGCTACAAAGACATTGAAAAGTTAGAGAAGTTCATGAGCGGTAAACCCGTCGCGGAACAAGAAATCGGATTGGCCTTACTTCAAGATGTCGTTGCTTTTGCCGAAACCTCTATATCACGCCGAAAGTTCATTCTGCATTATTTTGGAGAAGCTTTTGATAACGAAACGGGTGATGGCGGCGATTTGGATGACAATATGCGGCATCCAAAGACCAAAAAGGAGGCCCAACCCGAAGTCGAAAAATTACTTGAGGTCATCCGTGGGACCAATGAAAAATTCAAGGCCAAAGAAATTGTCCATGTTTTGGTGGGCAAGGTCAATGCATTGATCAAATCGCACAGAACCGAGGCGCAACCATTTTTTGCCTGTGGTCATGACCTCGAATCCACTTACTGGATGGCGTTGATCCGTCAAATCCTCGTTTTTGGACTGATCAGCAAGGATATTGAAACGTATGGTGTATTGAAATTGACCCCATTGGGGCGGGATTTCATCAAGAGTCCTCACTCATTTATGATGACCGAAGACCATAGTTATAAGCAGGCCAATGATGCGGTTATCCAAGAGGGTCAAGGCAGCGCGGCGGGAGTAGTCGATCAAGGACTTTTTAGGCTGCTCAAAGCAGAACGCAAAGCGATGGCTGATAACCTTAAATTGCCGCCTTTTGTGATTTTTCAAGACCCATCTCTCGAGGACATGGCCTTGAAGTATCCGATTTCTATCGAAGAGCTGTCCAATGTACACGGTGTTGGTGAGGGTAAAGCCAAAAAGTACGGGCGTTCATTTGCGGCACTCATTGCGCGTTATGTGACCGAAAATCAGATTACCAGAACCGAGGATTTGGTGGTCAAATCTACAGGAACCAATAGCGCCCTAAAACTTTATATCATTCAAAACGTCGACCGCAAATTGCCTTTGTTGGACATTGCTCAGGCCAAGGGCTTATCGATGGATGATTTCATTAAAGAAATGGAAGCCATTGTTTTTAGTGGCACCAAACTCAATATTGATTATTGGATCGACGAGGTATTGGACGAAGACCAACAAGACGAGCTACACGATTACTTCATTGATGCCGAAAGTGATAAAATCGACCAGGCCATAGAGGAATTTGATGGGGATTATGAAGAAGAAGAAATGCGTCTCTACCGCATCAAATTCATTAGCGAGGTCGCGAACTAGTCGTCGATAGCGTTGTCATTAAAGGCCGAGGGTAACATCTTTGGGATCAACTTCACCATAATAGGCAGCAGTAGAGAGCCTCCAGGGAGCAAAAAAAGGGTGAGCGAGGGAATCGTCTTACAGACGTCCAAAAGTTGTTCTTTTACTTTTTGCTTTTCTTCTGGGTTGAGGTCTCTAACAGTCGAAAGGGTCAGAAGCTTAAGTAATTCTCCGCTTTCTAACAGCTCCTTGATCAAGCGATTTTTATTGCGCAAAATCATGAGTTTAACCATGTCACTCGAGGTCTTATAGAGGTGTTTTATCGGGTTAGCATGCTCAAAGAGCTTTATTTTTGTGGCGTGTTGCTGGGAAAATTCTCGAAGGTCCTGAAGGCTATGTTTTGCGCGATCTTTGGCAAAGCCAATACGGTGTTCATAATGATCTAGAAAATCAATTTCTTGCGCATCGAGTACTTTGTCGTCCCAAATACCCAGACAGCATACATCCACAAAAAACTGTTTGGCCAAATCTCCAAGAGATTGTATTTGTGTGGTCAGGGTTTGTCCTGATGCCGAAGCGAAGGCGATCGGCGTTTTAAGTGCGCTTTGCAGCATATCGATGACCACCAAATCATATTTTTTGGGCTTTTCTTTACTTTCTAAAGACCAGGCGCAAGATTGCACTGCCATCAGTTCAAGGGTCTCAAAATTCTCTTTTAGCTTTGTTGCGCTATCCCGGACATAATTATGAAATGTCAAGACATCGATATAGAGCAAGACATAAGTAAAGAGCGAGGTGATTTCTGTGTTTTCGATATGGCCATTTTCGTGGAGCCTTGCGTTGATGATGGCCTCTAGATTCTCAGCGGGACTTTTCGAAAAACTCAATTTTTGTAACAATCCCGGTTTTCCTTTACCAATTTGTTGGTAAAAGGCCACCACCTTTTCGATGGCTTGCGGGTATTCATGGTCGGGGTGTGCCTTAAAGTAGCAGTATAAAAGGCTATGCAGTAAATTGATTTTGGTGAATTCTTCCTGAGTCAATTGCAAGGGACTTACCACCTTATTCCCAATACTGGACAGGGACATTCCGTAAATAAATCCTGAACTTTTGAGCGCAGTATAAAAGGCTAAATCGGAGTCAAAGGGGCTCCAGAGTGATGTTTTTTCAAACTCTTTGATAAATTTATTGATCCAACCAGCGGAAGACGGGTTCATTTGTTATTTTTGTAAGGTAAGGCGTTACTTCTCGGGTTAAAAGTAACATAATAGGGGACAAGATTTATGAAAAATACAACGAAAATTTTCGGGCTTTTAGGTGGCGTATTGACCTGCTTTGTGTCCTGGTTTTTGATGAGTTCTGATCAAATTGACGGGAATTTTGTGGCCAATACGACAGTAGACATAGCAGACTTTTATGCCTTCGAAGGCCAAAATGCTGACCATACCGTATTTGTGGTGAACCTCCAGGGACCATTGTCCATTGGCGCAGTCTCGCAAGAGGCCGAGTTCGATCCAGAGGTATTGATTGAATTCAATATCGATAACACTGGTGATTTTAAGGAAGATCTGGTCATTCAAGCCATCCGCCGAGATTCATTAATGTACTTTTTTGGCCCGGTCGCCATCACCCAACAAGAACAAGGATTGAGTCACCAGGTGCAAGTTGCAGCCTTATCAGGGCAAGTTCAAATATCGACCATGGATTCCGTTTATATTTCTGAGGATAACGACTTGAGGTTGTTTGCCGGTCCAAGACGAGATCCATTTTTCTTTGACCAAGCCCGTTTCAACCAGATACGAGAGGGTATTGCAGCCCCAGAAGGCTTTTCTTCTCCAGCAGAAGCACAAGATTATTTCGCGCAATCCAATGTGTTGTCTGTCGTGATTGAGGTACCCAACGAATTACTTGGTGACGCTCCGCCGCATATTGGCAATAGTAATGGATTACAAGATTTACCCAATGCCTATAATGTATGGGTATCCACCAAAAGAAAGCAATAAGTCATGAGGATAAAAAAACAACCTATACTGTATTTGTGTTTTGGCTTAGGGCTTATGCTTTTAGGCTGTGAAGATGCGGATGACTTTAACAACGTGATCGAGCAAATCAGCTGTACTGATGGCATTCAAAACGGCGATGAAACGGGTGTGGATTGTGGTGGAGACTGCATACCCTGTCTCAATGGTTTGGATTTTAGTGGTGTTTATGTGCAAGAAGATGCCTTGGGACGTCCTGGAATAAATTTGATATTTTCACCCAATAGTGCCTTGCAGAATGCCTATAACTATGCTGCCACCGCATCACGCGGGAGCATGAATCCGATCCAGGGCATGGAGCAAGCGACCTTTCCTATGGTCTTTCAAACCAGCATCATCGACTATTATCAGCTTTATCAAGACCCTATTGGCCCGGATGTGTCCTACGACACAAATATTCTCGGCATGGATGCTGCCGTATTCACCGAATTTATTGCCGCCTATGATGCTTTGCAAGTAGCGCCCAATGGTCTCACCACCTACCATAATGGAGATTTATGGTTTACCGGAAGAAGACTCTCCGACGATGTTATGGATGATACCTTATTATTGCTTTTTGGCGGCCCAGACGGCAGCCGTTTTGACGGAGTCAATGCCCCTTTGCTGACCAGAGATGAGGTAGATTCAGGGAATCGTGACTTTGGCCTCCCTTTTCCGTATTTAGAAGCACCCTTGCAGGACTAAAGTATGCGCCCCAACAATCAAGGGTTTGGATGGCTATAGATCATATTAGATTACGCCGGATTGAATAAGACAATATAGGCATTGAGTGATGCAGCCACAATTAACCACAAAATATAAGGGGCTAACAGCAATGTATAGGCCTTTTGGTCTTTAAAAAAAAGCTTGGCCATATAGGTTACGGTGACCAATAAAGCAATCAAAATCAAAAGTCCCAATAGGGTTTGGTGTAGGCCAAAAAAGACAGGGTTCCAGGCGACATTCAAGAGCCACGCTATAGGGAACCAACGCATGAGCGCCTTGCTGTTTTTTTGATGGAGCGAAAGGCGATAAAGATAAAGCGAAAAGGCAATCATGATGGTTGACCAGGCTAAGCCAAACACAAAGCCTGGCGGGGTCCAAGGGGCTTGATTTAATGATGTATACCAAAGGCTTGTGACGCCAGGAGTCGTTGCGAAACTACCTAAATAAAGCCCAAAAAAGTTAAGAAAAAACCAAGCGCTGCCTTTTAAAAACTCAGACATGCTTTGCGCTCTTTTTGCGGCGTTGTTCTAACCAATTGCTGACCAAAACAATGGTCAGTAACATACCAAGATTATAGATGGTGTCTTCCACCGGAATGGTGCCCAAGCGCAGGCCAAAATTCTCACTGTTGTTATACCAAACCACGGGTTCCGGAAGGCCGCTACCGGTCAGGACTCCATTGACCATAAAGAATGGTACCGAAATGATAGCAAAGCTTACAAAAAATGTCCGAAATAGATCTGCGTTGTAATTATTGGTCAGTCCCAAGACCAAAAGCGCGAAGGAGAAACTCGTCGCTGTATACCAATTGGTGTAACCGTACCAGAGGCTGATAACCAAAAGAGAGCTGAGTATTAAAAAAACACGTTGTGCGTTTATTTGAGACAGCGACCATTGGGGCTTAAGCCGGGCAATAGTGTAATGGGTAAACAAACAGGCATATGGGATACAAACAAAAAACAACCACTCTTCTAGGGGAAGACCCCAAAGGCTGATACCGGTCAAGTAATCGGGGTTAAACCCCCAAAAACCGTGTTGTGTGAAATAGATGTCCCAAGGGATAAAGATCAGCATCATGACCAGAATCCCAGGAAAAACGGTAGACCAATGTTTGTAAAATTGAATTTTTGGATGAAACGAAAAAAGAAAAGGCACAGCCAAAGACCCTAGATTCAACCATAAATACAATTGGCTCATATCAGTTTTTTTTGAAGTACTTCAGAGGTGGTACAAGCATTCCATAGCACTCACCCTTGTCTTTGCCTAAATGCTTATGATGGATTTTGTGTGCTCTACGGATACCTCTAGCATACCAGTTATTGGCATTGCGAAACATCTTAAAACGCTGATGAATAAAAATGTCATGCACCAAAAAATAGGCAATTCCGTAAGCAAAAATACCCAATCCAATGGGTAATCCTGGCCAAAAGCCATAATGCTTCCAGCTGATAAAGCATAGGATACTGACCGTGGCATAGAAAATAAAAAAGGCATCATTGCGCTCCCACCAACTGCCATGATCTTTGTGATGATGGTCTTTGTGGAGTGACCACAAAAATCCATGCATGATGTATTTATGGGTGAACCAGGCCATGAATTCCATGACGCTGAAGGTGGTTAAAAAAACAAGAATCCAAAGAAAAAACTGCATCATTAACGAACTAATTTGAGGTGGAACTTAACATAACTACGGGTCAAGAGACCAAATTTTTCATAATTTGGCACACGAATACGGGTATTTTTTATTTCAAGAGCGGGGGTGTTGCTCAGCTTTTTGAGTAATCTTCTATAATAGCGATAGGCCATAAATACACCAAATTTTGCTTCTGAGGGTAGGCCTAAAATGCCTTCATAGCCTTTCTGAAAATCAAGCTCAATCTCAGCAATAATCGCTCGCTTGGCTTTTTCATCCAAAGCGGCCAAGTTGGTATTCGGAAAATAAGAGCGGTTCAGATCATCATAATCGGCTTTAAGGTCTCTGAGAAAGTTAACTTTTTGAAAAGCAGACCCAAGGTGCATGGCCGATTCCTTTAACTGGTCATATTGTTGTTGACGTCCCTTGACAAAAATCTTCAAACACATCAGGCCGACAACGTCTGCAGACCCATAAATGTATTTTTCATACTCTTCTTTGGTCTTATAAACACTTTTGGTCAAATCCAGTTTCATGCTGTCCATAAAGGCGTCTATAAGGTGTTGATCGACGCCGTATTTATGCACGGTATGTTGGAAGGCATTAAGGATGGGGTTTAAGCTGATTTTTTCGGAAATGGCAAGTTCTAAATCTACTTCAAATCGACTGAATAGGACGTTTTTGTCATAGTCGTGAAAGGAATCCACAATTTCATCAGCCAGCCGCACAAAGCCATAGATGTTATAAATGTCTTGCCTAATTTCTGGGGCAAGCATTTTGGTAGCCAATGAAAATGAAGTGCTGTAGGTTTGGGTTACATTTTCACTGCACGATTCAGATATGGTATCAAAGAGTGCTTTCATTTTTGCTTTATCTGTTTTTCAATCAATCCTGACACGATCTTGCCCGAGATCAATGCGGGCGGCACTCCTGGTCCGGGAACTGTTAATTGACCAGTAAAATACAAACCATCGACTTTTTTACTTTTTAGTTTGGGCCGCAAAAATGCCGTCTGTAATAATGTGTTTGCCAACCCATAGGCATTGCCCTTAAACGAGTTATAATCTTCAATAAAATCTTTGAGACAAAAACTCTCTTTAAAGATAATATTTTTTTGAATTTTCTGCTCTGTCAACTGCTCAAATCGGTCGACGATTTTCTGAAAATAAATATCACGTAACTCAGGCGTGTCCTCTATTCCGACGGCTAACGGGATGAGAAAAATACCGGCTTCTTTACCGCTAGGAGCGGCATTATCATCTGTAATGGAGGGGAAGCTAGCATAGAATAAAGGGTCTTTTGGCCACTGTGGATCATCGTAGATACATTTGGCATGCTCCGCAAAGGAAACATCAAAAAACAAGGTATGGTGTTCTACATTTTTCAGTTTTTTATCAAAACCAACGTAGAACAATAGTGAGGAAGGTGCAAATACTTTTTTGTTCCAATAGGCCTCGGAATACTGGCGATAGGCCTTTGGTAATAATGTTTCGGTATGATGGTAGTCCGCCCCGCTGAGGACATAGTCAAAATTAAGGCTTTGATCATTAACCACAATTCCAGTAGTTCTATTGCCTTCCAAGGTAATGGATTGAACGCCGTGATTGGTTTTGAAGGTTACTCCCAGCTCTTGAGCCAACTGCGTCATGGCAGCCACGACACTATACATCCCATTTTTTGGGTGAAAAGTACCTAGCCCAAAATCTGCATAATTCATGAAACTGTAAAATGCTGGCGTATTGGATGGTTTTGCACCCAGAAAAAGCACAGGAAACTCCAAGATAGAAATGAGTTTGGGGTTTTCAAATGAAGACCTTACTTCGCGGCTGATGGTACTGAAAAACTGTCCAATTTTCTTGGCGGTCTTAGGGGTGACCAATTCTAAAGGAGAAATACCGGGGCGATAGACCAAATCTTTGATCGCGATGTTATAATTGTCTAAGGCCTCGTCGATGAACTTTTGCAATTTCTGCGCACTGCCTTTTTCTTCTCGCTCGAATGCTGCCTTAATTTTTTCTAAGGTGTCTTCGATGGTAATCACATCAGATGGTCCAAAATAAACGGCATAAGCTGGATTGAGCTTGATCAGGTCATAGTAGTGTTCTGGTGTTCTGCCAAAATCGCTAAAAAATTGCTCAAAGACATCTGGCATCCAATACCAAGTTGGGCCCATATCAAAGGTAAACCCGTCTTTTTTGAGTTGTCTTGCGCGTCCACCGAGGGTTGCATTTTTTTCGAAAACGGTCACTTGGTGCCCTGATTGTGCTAAATAACATGAGGCCGCAAGGGCTGAAAAACCCGACCCAATAATTGCAATTTTTTGATTCATCGTCCTTAGGAAAGCATTAAATTTTTAGAGGGAAAAAGTTTGTAAATGACGGGTTAAGTCTTTTAAGTTAAAAATGAGGCGGGTAATTGGGCCGAGACTCCCTGGCTTAATACCTTGAATTTTACTCCCCATGAGCCACAGCTTGTATTGGCCTTCACTCTTGACTTGTGCCTGAAAGGTTTTAACATATTCAGCAACACTCTGCTCATCGGGCTTAACCGTAAAATAAGAGAAAAAGATCATCTCATCGTAATGCTTGGTCAAGTGCTCTAGGTTGTCTAGGGGGATATTAGTGCCTAAATAGAGCGTTTGGTGCCCTTGATTAAGTAAAGTGTAGTTGGCGAAAAGCAAGCCGATTTCGTGAATTTCATTATGGGGTAAGAACAACGCAAATTTCGGTTTTTTGTTTTTATCAATGGAGTTTTGCGCCTTGAGTATATTTTCAATAATCTTTTGCTTGATCAATTCCGAGATAAATCGTTCATGGACAGGGTCGATGGTTCCGGTCTGCCAGAGCAAGCCTATGTCATTGAGTAGGGCAATGAATATATCAAAGAAAATAGATTCGAATGATGCCTTGCGGGTAAGGGCATAATAGGTTTTGTCAAACAGAGCTTGATCAAAATCGAACATAGCCTGCTTAAAATGATGCAAGGCATGGTGCTGCACTTGCTCTTCATTTGACTCACCAATGATCTGGGTGATCTCAGCGCTTTTTAACTGCGCAATTTTTGAGATTTTATAGCCCTCATTGTATAGAAAGGTAATATTGAGCAGTTTGGTCATATTGACCATATCATAATGCCGAATGTTGGTTTTGGTACGTTTGGGTTCGAGTAAATGGTAGCGCTTCTCCCATATTCTAATGGTATGGGCCTTGATGCCAGTAAGATTCTCGAGATCTTTTATGCTAAATTCGGTTTTGACACTCATTTCCCTATATTTGGGTTAAAGATAGAGAAATTTGATACTGAAAGGCCTATTTTGTTTAGTTTTTTAGCGGGTTTAATGAACAGAAAATAAGACGACGTCCGTCATTAATGAAAAGCTCAGGATCAGATCAAAAAAACTTTAAATTGCGTTCAAATATTTTCATGAAATTGAATTTCCCAATAGTTTATAAGGAATACCGCCCAGAGCTCAACGCACTACGTGCAGCAGCAGTATTGTTAGTTTTATTATTCCATTTAGATGTTGAATGGATGCAAGGAGGGTTTCTTGGGGTAGATGTATTCTGAGTACTCTCAGGATATTTTATGAGCAGAAATATCATTTATGAACTTCAAGAAGGAAAATTTTCGTTTTATAATTTTTATTTTTTGATGCTGGACACCTCACAAAGCAGCGCTCCAAAGAACTTGGTCAAAAGCTAAAAAAGAAACACCCTGAATTGTTTCATATAAAGATAAAAAAAGAGCTCAAATAAATGAGCTCAAATTAAAAAAGTAAAAAAATTAAATTTTAAGAAAAAAAGATATAATTCCCGTTGGTAATATTTCTTCTATAGTAAAGCTTTAATTCACTATCGTGTTGTAATAGTACCGAGAATGGGAATCGAACCCACACGCCCTAACGGACACATGGCCCTCAACCATGCCTGTCTACCAATTCCAGCACCTCGGTATACCTTTATTCAAACCAAAAAGCCGACGCTAATGCTCGACTTTTTTTGGTGACCTGGCTGGGGCTCGAACCCAGGACCACCTCCTTAAAAGGGAGGTGCTCTACCAACTGAGCTACCAGGTCTTTATAAATATGACTCAAAAACATGGGTCAATACGCTTGCCAGTTTCTGGCTTAGCGGCTGCAAATATAATATCATTATGTGTATAATTCAAACATAAGCCTTTTAAAATTTAATATTCTTCTTCCTGATGTTTATGAAGGAGTAGATTACGATATTTGTAGTTATGAAGATTGTCTTACTAGGATATATGGGGTCGGGTAAATCGACTATTGGGAAATGTCTGGCGACCCACTTGTGTATCCCCTATGTTGATCTAGATTATTTTATCGAAACCAACGAGGGGATGTCTATTAGTGACCTTTTTGAGCAAAAGGGTGTGCTCTATTTCAGATCCATAGAAGCCAAATACCTCAAAGTCTTGATCGCCAAAAATGGCAACACCGTGATTGCCCTGGGAGGGGGTACGCCAGTTTATGGCGATAATATGTCATTTCTTAAGAATACACCGGGTGTATCAACGATTTACCTAAAATGGCCGCTTGAGGTCTTGACCCGCCGACTCTGGATAACCAAAAATAAACGCCCGTTAATTTCAGGAATCAGTAGTATCGAGGAACTTGAAGACTTTATCCGAAAGCATCTATTTGAACGGTCTTTTGTTTACCACCAAGCGGATCGTGTCATATCTCCCTCTGACAGCCCACCAATGGCGGCTGCATTGCTCATTGCACAAGACCTAGACCTAGACTAGAGAAGCGCTATAGGCATTCGGACTAAAATCAACCTCTATATTTTCATTCAGTGAAGTGGACAAAGAGATGCCCTTAAAATCCGCTTTTATGGGATATTTTTTGTGGTTTCGATCTACCAATACAGCCGTTTTGAATTGCGCCATTGGGACTTGTAAAAAATAGCTCACACCATAAATTAAGGCCGTACCCGAGTGAAGGACATCATCGACCAAAACCAAAGATTGCCCTTTTATTTCGTCGAGACTCATATTGCATGAAACCGTATTTATGGGATTTTTCTTGTCCATTGATACACGGCATAGCGTTATGCTCAATGGAGCGATAAGGGTCAACTCGTCCCGGAGCAAGGTGGCAAGGGTATAACCTTGTTCAGAAATACCTGCAATAATGATGTGATCGCGTGAAGCGTTGGCTTCATATATCTGATAGGCCATGCGCCTGAGTTTGTGCTGAATTTGTTCGTGGTTCAGTATTATGTTTTTTTCCTTCATGTTTTAAAGATACTAAAATTACTCCTGCTCAGAATCGGTATAGTCCTCTAAATCGCGCCGGTCTTTTTTGGTGGGGCGCCCGAGACCTTTGTCCCGATAATAGGCCTGTGCTTTCTTTATTTCGAGATACTGCGCCATCACCTCGGGGGGTGTTTTGTCGGTAAGGTACATTCCGACGAGTTTGGCACTCACCCGAGATTTTGGTTGATCCAAAACCTCAAGAGTCCGGGTCAGTTGATTGATGCGCAAGGTAATCTGATCACCCGCAAAAACCTCTTTGGCGGGCTTTGCGATCTGATCATTGATCCGTACGCTCCCCTTCTTGATTGCCTCAGTAGCCATATTTCGGGTCTTGAAATAGCGTGTGCACCATAAATATTTGTCTATCCTCATGTCATTCGCTTAAAAGTGCGTTAAAGCCGTCGTAAAAATAATTCAAAAATGGTATCTTGCCGCAACAAAATTTGGAAGATGATAAAATCAATGAATCACCTGGTTTCGATGGCTCTTTTGGGCTTGGCTTTGGTGTCGTGTAAAAAAGAAGATGACGGATTTACATTTGTTCCTGCCCGGGATCGTGGTGAGGAGGCTCCAGTCTCTACAGAAATTATCGAAGAGTACCTCAACACCCACTTTTATAACTATGAAGAATTTCAAAGTCCACCGGCGGACTTTGATTATAAGATACGCTTTGACACTATTGCCGGAGATTTTGCCGACAAAACACCTTTAATGGATCAGGTGGACTTTAAAATGGTTCCGGATCGTGTTTCGGAAGGGGTGATGTACAAGCTCTATTACCTCCAAGCCCTGGAAGGAGGAGGCGAGCATCCACTATATCCTGATGTGGCCACTTTAAGTTACGAAGGTATCTTCTTAAATACTGAATATACCGCCTCAGAATACACCAAGCTATTTGATAGTGCTATTACGCCTGTGAGTTTTCAGTTGACGAGCGTAGTGAATGGATTTCAGGATGGTGTGATTACGGCTAAAACCTCACCATTGCCTGCCATGGAGTCGCCAGATGGCTCTTTATCTTTTTCAGATTATGGTGTTGGCGCGGTATTTATTCCTTCAGGATTAGGCTACTATGTTAGCCCGCCAAACGGTTCTATAATTCCATTTTATGCCCAGCTTATTTTCACATTTCAGCTATATGCCTCTCGTGTTGGGGATCAAGATGAAGATGGTATTCCAACCATTTACGAAGACCTAAACATGAATGATATAGAAGAAGATGATGACACCGACGGCGATGGTCTGCCCAACTTTTTCGATTCTGATGATGATGGAGACGGCCGACCGACTTCAGAAGAAATTATTGAACGCACTTATGTCTTTCTCGATGGGGAGCCAGAGCCGGTATGGCCGGCAACCGAAACAGAAGTCAAACGCATCTATGATGCGGTCACAATGGAAACCACAATTTATACACTAGAGTATACAGATGAGGATAATGATGGGACGCCAGATTATTTGGATGCCGATAGTTAAATCCCTACGCAAGAACAGGATGATCTGATACCTGTCTTAAAACATAAAAAAACCGCACGAGCATCGTGCGGTTTTTTTATGTCATCATCTTTTTGGTCGCGGTACTGAGCCTCTTGCAAGGATCTTGGACTATTTTCTCTTCAAGACCTTGCGCGCTGCCTCAGCGATGGCGTTGGCATTCAAGCCATATTTTTCCATAAGTTGTGCAGGCGTTCCGGATTCACCAAAAGTATCCTGTGTTGCCACAAATTCTTGCGGTGCAGGATGGTTTTGGGCCAAAACGCGAGCGATGGATTCGCCAAGTCCACCAAGGTAGTTGTGCTCCTCAGCGGTGACAATACATCCTGTTTTGCCAATACTCTTAAGAATCGCTCCTTGATCAAGGGGCTTTATGGTGTGGATGTTGATGACCTCTGCTGAGATCCCTTCTTTTTCGAGCATATACCCGGCTTGAATGGCTTCCCAAACCAGATGTCCGGTCGCGACCAGCGTAACATCCGTTCCTTCAGATAGCATCAATGCTTTACCCATCTCAAATTTTTGATCTTCTGGTGTAAAGTTGGCTACTGACGGACGTCCAAAGCGCAAATAGACAGGTCCGTTGTGCTCGGCAATCGCTATGGTGGCTGCCTTAGTTTGGTTGTAATCACATGGATTGATTACGGTCATTCCAGGGAGCATTTTCATCAATCCGATGTCTTCGAGGATTTGGTGGGTCGCCCCATCTTCACCCAAGGTTAGTCCTGCATGCGATGCGCATATTTTGACATTTTTATGACTATATGCAATACTCTGACGGATTTGGTCATAGACCCGTCCTGTCGAAAAATTGGCAAAAGTCCCCGTAAAAGGAATTTTACCTCCAATGGTAAGCCCAGCAGCAATACCCATCATGTTGGCTTCTGCAATCCCCACCTGAAAAAATCGTTCAGGGTGATTTGCTTTGAACTTATCCATTTTGAGTGAGCCGGTTAGGTCTGCGCATAAGGCCACCACATCTGGATTGGTTTCACCCAGCACATCGAGTCCTGCGCCGAAACCGGAGCGTGTATCTTTCTTACCTGTATCTATATATTCTTTCATTATATCCTTTTGGTGTGTTAATAATCGCCTAATGTCTCTGGGTTTTGTTCTAGGGCAGTGGCCAATTGTGCGTCATTTGGTGCTTTACCATGCCAGTCATGGGTGTGCATCATAAAGTCCACTCCGTTACCCATTATGGTATGCAGCAGGACACATATTGGTTTTCCTTTGCCTGAATGGGCTTTGGCTGTTTGGAGCCCGTTTAGTATACTCTGGATGTCATTGCCTTGTTCGACATCAATGACCAACCAACCGAAGGCTTCGAATTTGGCTCTTATATTACCCATACTCAGTACTTGGTCTAAAGAGCCATCAATTTGCTGTCCATTATAATCGATACTGACAATTAAATTGTCGACTTGATTGCTCGCGGCATACATGATGGCCTCCCAATTTTGACCTTCTTGAAGTTCACCATCACCACATAGGGTATAGACCATATGTGGGTCATTATTCAATTTTTTAGCCAGTGCGGCACCAATGGAAACGGACATACCTTGGCCCAGAGATCCCGATGCGACGCGAATGCCTGGAAGGCCTTCGTGGGTTGTAGGGTGTCCTTGTAGTCGCGAATTCAGCAAGCGAAATGTATTGAGTTCTTCGACTGGAAAATAGCCAGAACGCGCCAAAACACTATAGAATACTGGAGATATATGGCCATTAGACAAGAAGAATAAATCTTCGTCAGCGCCATTCATGTCAAACCCTTCTTTGCGGGACATAACTACCTGAAATAAGGCAACAAAAAATTCGGCACAGCCCAGGGAACCACCGGGATGACCGGAGTTGACCTTATGGACCTGACGTAAAATATCTCTACGGACTTGTACGACTAAGTCTTCGAGTTCTTTAATACTTGGCATAGTGAGTTGTTTAGAGTAGCAAAAGTACCAAAATGCATAGGGGTCGGCAAGGTAAAAAAAATGCACTTATCAACGATTTATGCTATTTAGTTAACACTTTCAGTGGGCGTAACAACACCTTTTGCTCCGCTTATTTTTATAAGTAAATCGATGTATCTTTACCGGGTAAATTAAAACAATGACCTTTACTTTAGCAGCAAAAGACAAAGAGACCCAGGCCCGTGCCGGAACGATGCAACTCGCGCATGGTGTTGTGGAGACACCCATATTTATGCCTGTTGGCACCGTAGGAACGGTCAAGGGGGTGCACCAAAGCGAATTAAAAGAACAGATTAAGCCCGATATTATCTTGGGCAACACCTACCATTTGTACCTCAGACCAGGCATTGATATTTTAGAAAAGGCAGGAGGACTTCACAAGTTCATGAATTGGGACGGCAATATTTTGACCGATAGCGGGGGATACCAAGTATATTCGTTGTCAGCGAACAGAAAAATCAAAGAAGAGGGGGTTAAATTCAAGTCTCATATTGACGGGAGTATGCACTTTTTCACACCAGAACGCGTCATGGAGATTCAGCGCAGTATTGGCGCGGATATCATAATGGCTTTCGACGAATGTACCCCATACCCATGTGATTACCATTATGCCAAAAGATCGATGCACATGACGCATCGTTGGTTGGACCGCTGTATGAATCATCTCGAAACCTTACCGTATCAATATGGTTTCGAGCAAGTGTTTTTCCCCATTGTACAAGGGAGTACCTATAAAGATCTACGCAAGCAGTCCGCAGAATATATTGCTTCAGTAGGGGCCCAGGGCAATGCTATTGGCGGCCTTTCTGTTGGAGAACCAGCCGAAGAAATGTATGCCATGACCGAAGTAGTTACGGCGATTCTCCCTGAGGATAAGCCCCGTTATCTGATGGGTGTCGGCACCCCAATTAATCTTTTAGAAAACATTGCATTAGGCATTGACATGTTTGACTGTGTCATGCCGACACGAAATGCCCGAAACGGGATGTTGTTCACGGCTCATGGGACCATCAATATTAAAAACAAAAAATGGGCGGATGATTTTTCGGTCATTGACACCGACGCCATTACTTGGGTCGATACAGCTTACAGTAAGGCCTACTTAAGGCATTTGTTTACGGTCAATGAAATGCTTGGGAAGCAAATTGCGACCATACACAATTTGGGCTTTTACTTGTGGTTGGTTCGTGAAGCAAGAAAACATATCTTAGCTGGAGATTTTGCCTCTTGGAAAAAAACCATGGTGGTCCAGATGGATAAACGACTGTAATGCTGCATATTTTAGATCGCTATATACTCGCCAAGTACTTAGGTACTTTTGCCCTTCTTTTGGTGCTTTTTGTACCCATTGGGATCTTGGTTAACCTTGCAGATAAAATTGATAAGATATTGGCCAACGAGGTGCCCTTTATAGAGGTACTCAAATACTATGGTCACTTTACGGTTTACTTTGCGAATTTACTTTTTCCTTTATTCTTGTTTTTATCGACCATTTGGTTTACGTCCAAGCTCGCCAATAATACCGAAGTCATTGCCTTTCTCAGTAGCGGTGTTTCTTACTACCGCTTCCTTCGGCCCTATTTTATTGGGGCCACCATTGTCTGTGTTTTAGCGTTCTTTCTTGGGAATTATTTAGCGCCGTATTCCAGCAAAAAATACAATGAATTCAGTTACCAATACCTCAATAAAAGTCGGGGTAAAGACCGGCAACAAGCCAATGTCTATCGCCAGGTGACTGAAAATGACTATATCTATGTCAGTTATTTTAATGTCAAAGAGAAATCTGGTAACAACTTTACCTTGGAGCATTTTGACGGCACCGAGCTGCAGTATAAGATTGCAGCAAGCCGGATACTTTATAATACCGAGAATAAGACGTATTCCCTTTATAATTATAATAAGCGCTACGTGGGTATGCGCGAAGATTCCCTTGTGTATGCCACCAAAAAGGACACTGTATTTCCTTTCGAAATGGAAGACCTTACACCGGTAGAGTATATTGCTGAAACCCTCAATTTTAATGCCTTAAATCGATTTATTGCGCGCGAAAAGTCCAAGGGTTCTAATTACATAAATCGTTATGAGGTGGTGCGTTTTAAGCGTTGGAGCCTGCCCGTTTCGGCCTACATATTGACCATTATTGCTGTAGCCGTTTCGTCCATGAAGCGCCGCGGGGGCATGGGCGTCAATTTGGCTATTGGTATTGGTGTGGGCATGATCTATGTCTTCTTTGACAAGATTTTTGGCACCATGGCAGAGCAAAGTACGTTCTCTCCATTTTTGGCGACTTGGTTTCCTAATTTCATTTTTGGCCTTTTAGCCTATTATTTGCTGCGCAATGCAAAACGGTAATTTGATCAAACATCTGCATCTGCATTTGATTGTCTTTATTTGGGGTTTTACCGCGGTCCTTGGAGCGCTCATTTCTCTCGAAGCCATACCATTAGTTTGGTACCGTATGGGTATTGCGGCTCTTGCAGTCTTGCTGTTTGTTTTGATTACCAAAAAACAACTGCGCTTTCCCAAGAAAACGATGCTTCTTTTTATGGCCTTAGGCTTGGCCTTGGCGGTGCATTGGTTGACCTTTTTTGGCGCCATTAAGATCTCTAATGTCTCTGTTACCTTGTCCGTTATGTCGACGGGGGCTTTTTTCGCCTCTATACTGGATCCATTGCTTTATCGAAAATCAATAAATTGGCGCGAGGTTTTTCTGGGTCTGATCGCAATGATTGGATTGGGGTTGATTTTTCATGCCAGTATGGCCTACCTCTATGGCATTTTACTGGCCTTGCTGTCGGCCTTTTTGAGTGCTTTGTTTTCGGTGGTTAACGGACGTCTGGCCAAGCAGTATGCCGCAAGTTCTATTGCGTTTTATGAATTACTTTATGGTGTATTAGGGATCAGTGTTTATTTAGGGGTCACAGGAGGATTTGATCAAGGGTTCTTTTCCCTAAGTCTCTCGGACTGGTTCTATCTTATGATTCTGGCAACTGTTTGTACCGCTTATGCTTTTATCGCCTCGGTTCATCTGATGAAGTGGTTGAGCCCTTTTACGGTGATGCTTACCATCAATTTGGAACCGATCTATGGCATCCTTCTGGCCTTGGTTGTGTTTGGTGAATCTGAATTCATGTCGGGCTCCTTCTATATCGGGGCTTTGATCATATTAACCACCGTCATCGTTAATGGTGTTTTAAAGGTCCGTCAAGGCAGAAAAAGGAAGGAAACTGTCGGCCACTAAAGGCAAAATTATATCTTTGTTCTTGTATATAGTAACTTAATACACACTTATGGAATATCTTGATTTTGAATCACCAATCAAGGAACTGCAAGAGCAGTATAGCAAGGCTTGTCAAATTGGAGAGGATAGTGATGTGGACGTGTCTAATACATGTAAGCAAATTGAACAAAAACTTCTTGAGACCAAAAAAGAGATCTATAAAAACATCACACCCTGGCAGCGCGTTCAACTTTCGAGACATCCCAATCGTCCATATACCATGGACTATATCAAGGCAATCTGTGGCGATTCTTTTTTGGAATTACATGGGGATCGTGGTTTCAAAGATGACAAAGCCATGGTCGGTGGACTTGGCAAAATAGGTGATCAGAGTTTTATGATCATTGGACAACAAAAAGGATATAATACCAAGACCAGACAATACCGCAATTTCGGGATGGCTAATCCAGAGGGTTACCGTAAGGCACTTCGCCTGATGAAATCAGCAGAGAAATTTGGCATCCCTGTAGTGACTTTAATTGATACCCCAGGTGCTTATCCCGGTCTTGAGGCTGAGGAGCGCGGTCAAGGAGAGGCTATCGCTCGAAACATTTTAGAAATGACACGTCTGCAAGTGCCTATTATCGTCATGATTATAGGTGAAGGTGCTAGTGGAGGCGCTCTTGGAATTGGTGTAGGAGACAAGGTATTGATGCTTGAAAATACATGGTACTCGGTCATCTCGCCCGAAAGCTGTTCATCCATACTATGGCGCAGCTGGGAGTACAAGGAGCAAGCTGCCGCAGCATTGAAGTTAACGCCTAACGACATGAAGAAATTGACCCTCATTGATGAGATCGTGAAGGAACCCCTTGGGGGTGCGCATCACGACCGCGAGGCTACATTTTTGGCGGTAACGCGAACAATTCTCAAGCATTACGATCAGTTGAAGAACTTATCCCCAGATGAATTAGTGGAGCAGCGCATGGACAAATACGCGGCTATGGGTCAGTTCAGTGGCTAAATAGTTCATTACCAATATTTTCTGTTTTTCTTAAGGAGTTGCTTTAGTTAAAAAGCACCTTGTCAACAAAATTTACCACTTATTAACAATTCAATTGTTCATGGTTGGTGGATACCAATTATCCTTTGGGTGTCCACTTAACCGCTGTAAAGCGCTACTTTCGACTTATGGAATCTGTATCAAAAAAAATCGCCTATCCCAGCCGTACGAGCCAAGTTATTTCTTTAGAAAAAGGAAAAATACCTCCGCAAGCCACTGAATTAGAAGAAGTTGTGCTGGGCGCTATGATGATCGACAAGAAAGGTGTTGATGAGGTTATTGACATTTTGCATGCCGATGTTTTTTACAAGGAAGCCCACCAACATATTTTTGAGGCTATTTTTGTTTTATTCCAAACCAGTCAGCCTGTCGACTTATTAACCGTAGCGGCTCAACTCAAAAAAGAAAAGCGACTGGATATCGTTGGAGGAGAATTTTACTTGATTCAGCTCACCCAAAAGGTGTCTTCTTCGGCACATATTGAATTTCATGCGCGGATCATATTACAGAAGTACATTCAGCGGAGTTTGATCAAAATCTCCAACGAAATCATTGAAGATGCTTATGACGAGGGTACCGATGTTTTTGATCTTTTGGATAATGCAGAATCCAAATTGTACGAAGTTACTCAAGGTAACCTTAAGCGGAGCTCGGAAACGGCTCAGAGTTTAGTCATCCAAGCCAAAAAACGCATCGAAGAAATTGCCAATCGTGAAGGTCTTTCAGGTATTCCAACGGGCTTTAGTCGTGTGGATAAGCTCACCTCGGGCTGGCAGCCTAGTGATTTGATCATTATTGCGGCACGTCCTGGTATGGGTAAGACGGCATTGACCTTATCCATGGCACGTAATATGGCTGTAGAATTTAATATTCCTGTGGCATTTTTTTCCTTAGAGATGTCATCGGTTCAATTAATTACCCGTCTGATTTCTTCAGAAACAGGTTTGTCATCCGAAAAATTAAGAACGGGTCAGCTCGAAAAGCACGAATGGGAACAACTCAATGTTAAGGTCAAAAGCCTTGAAAAAGCGCCACTGTTTATTGACGACACACCGGCCTTATCTATTTTTGACTTGCGTGCCAAAGCACGTCGTTTGGCCTCTCAGCATGGTATCAAACTGATCATGGTAGATTACCTTCAGCTGATGACAGCAGGAGGGACACAGAAAGGGGGCAATAGAGAACAGGAGATTTCTACCATCTCTCGAAATCTTAAGGCGCTCGCCAAAGAACTTAATGTTCCTGTGATTGCGCTTTCTCAATTATCTCGTGCGGTTGAAACCCGTGGAGGAAGTAAACGACCAATTCTTAGTGATTTGAGAGAGTCCGGAGCCATTGAACAAGATGCGGATATCGTTTCGTTCATCTATCGTCCAGAATACTACAAAATTGATGAGTGGGATGATGAAGAGCGTTCACCAACCGAAGGTCAGGCGGAGTTTATTGTCGCCAAACACCGAAACGGGGGATTGGACGAAATACGATTGAAATTTGTGGGTCATTTAGGGCGTTTCGAAAACCTCGAAACCTATGATTATCCTACGGAGATCCATTCCAGAATGAATGACGCGGCCAATGACGACAGTTTTAAGCCAAATCATTACCCAACAACCGACGAGGCCTTCGGAAGCACTATGAATGAAGGATCGTCTGGTGTCCATCCAGATGATGACATCCCATTTTAGATGAATGATATGCAACGACTCCAAAGTACGGCTGTGCGTTATGATGTATCTTAGAGGCATGCGTGAAATTGTCCTTTTCTTGATTCTATTTTTTACACTGCAACAGGCCAGGGCAGACTATGTTTTGCTGCCTATGGATGCCCAAGGACAAACCCAGCATTTAAAGGCCTATGGGGTCACTTATTGGGTGCTTGATCAGCAGTACAAAGTTCAATGGCTGCTGAATTACCGAGGTGGTTCCTTTCTTTTACCCGATACTGAGGATATCCGCCGCGAGTGCAAAATTCGTGGTGTGACTTTTGAATTGTTAAATGAAGCACAGGCCAGTCAAATCTTGAGTTATATCGAGAGCCCTTCGCAAAACATGGAGGCTGTTCGCCTAGAAAAGGCACCAAAGATCGCGGTTTATGCGCCACCGGGCATTCAGCCATGGGATGATGCTGTAACGATGGTGCTGACCTATGCCGAGATTCCCTATACCGTGATCTACGATGAGGCTGTTTTGGGTGATGAATTACTGCTTTATGATTGGTTGCATTTGCACCATGAGGACTTTACGGGTCAATACGGTAAGTTTTATCGCGCATACCGCATGGCGCCCTGGTATATTCAGCAAAAAGAACAGGCAGAAGCATTAGCAAAAACCCTTGGTTATGACAAGGTTTCCGAAGCCAAACGCGCCGTTGCTTTAAAAATAAGAGATTATGTGGTGGGTGGTGGCTTTATGTTTGCTATGTGCAGTGCCACAGATAGTTTTGATATCGCACTTGCCGCACAGCAACTGGACATCTGTGAGACCATGTTTGATGGAGACCCGAGCAGCTCAAATTACGCCAGTAAAATTGATTTTGGTCAGACGTTTGCTTTTACCAATTTCAGCCTCGAAAGGGATCCAATGGTTTATGAATTTTCGAGTATCGATATGACCAGTCGCCGCAAGGTTGATCGGGAGCAGGATTACTTTTCATTAATGGATTACAGTGCCAAGTGGGATCCTATTCCGTGTATGCTGGTACAAAACCACACCTCACTAGTGAAAGGCTTTATGGGGCAGACGACTTCTTTCGCTAGAGATGAGGTAAAACCCAATGTATTGGTCATGGGGGCCAACGCCATCAATGGAGAAGCGCGCTACATTCATGGAATTAGGGGCAAGGGCTTCTTTACGTTTTATGGTGGTCACGACCCAGAAGATTATCAGCACCGAGTAGGTGATGCCAAAACAGAACTTGCGCTGCATCCAAATTCACCAGGATATCGACTGATCCTGAACAATGTTTTGTTTCCTGCCGCTAAGAAAAAGAAACAAAAGACCTAAAAAAAAACACCCACTAAAATAGTGGGTGTTTTAAGCGAAATAGGTTGTTTGAAATTGGCCTAAGCCTTTACTTTACTTTGTTCACAATGGCGGTAAACGCCTCAGAGTGGTTCATCGCCAAATCGGCAAGGACCTTACGGTTCAATTCGATGTCATGGGCTTTTAATTTACCTATTAACTGAGAATAAGATAATCCGTGTAAACGAGCACCCGCATTGATACGAGTGATCCATAAGGCACGGAATGTGCGTTTCTTTGCTCTACGGTCTCTATAGGCATACTGCATGGCTTTTTCTACTGCATTCTTAGCAACAGTCCATACATTTTTACGGCGTCCAAAGTATCCTTTGGCTTGCTTGATAATTTTTTTTCTTCTTGCGCGTTTCGCGACTGAGTTTACTGATCTTGGCATAATTTTTTTGTTTTTTGTAGAAGGCGGTTAATTGATTAACACTTTGTAAGGCCTAACTCCAGGGTTATAAAATAGTTTAACCGGAATACAATTACTTCAAACGAAGCATTTGTTTCACATTGCTCTCGTCACTCTTGTGCACTACGGTGTCATGAGTAAGAGCGAGCTTACGTTTTTTGGACTTCTTCGTCAGAATGTGACTTTTAAACGCATGCTTTCTTTTAATTTTACCCGTACCCGTCAGCTTAAAGCGTTTCTTGGCACTGGATTTTGTTTTTTGCTTGGGCATTGTTCTTTTAATTTAAATTATTTCGCTTTATATAAAAAGGGACCTAACGTCACCGAATTATTTCTTTTTGGGGGCAATGAACATTGTCATGCGTTTCCCTTCTAACTTAGGCATGGACTCTACCTTACCAAACTCTTCCAATTCTTGCGCTAAACGCAACAAAAGAATTTCACCTTGGTCTTTATAAATGATAGAACGTCCTTTAAAGAAAACATAAGCCTTTAATTTGGCGCCTTCTTTCAAAAACTTTTCACCATGTTTCTTTTTAAAGTCATAATCATGGTCATCTGTATTGGGACCAAATCTTATTTCTTTAATCACGACCTTAGACGCTTTGGCCTTTAATACTTTTTCCCGTTTCTTCTGTTCATAAACGAACTTCTTATAGTCCATTATCTTACAAACAGGTGGTTCTGCATTTGGTGAAATCTCAACAAGGTCTAATTCTTGTTCCTCGGCTATAGCCAAGGCGTTAGCCGTGGTATAGACGCCAATTTCAATATTTTCACCGACCAAACGGACTTCTTGGGCACGGATTTTTAAATTAATCTTGTGCTGATCTTCCTTGATAATTCGAGCAGGACCTCTACTTCTTTTGCGTCTTATTGCTATGGCTTCGTATGTATTAGTTAAACTTCTTCTTTAAACTCTTTAATGTCGCGCTTTACTTCTGCACAGACCATCTCAGAAAATGCTGAAACGCTCATCGTTCCTAAATCGCCTTGACCATGGCGGCGTACTGAAACAGTGCCATCCTTGGCTTCTTGCTCACCAACGATCAGCATAAATGGGAATTTATTCATTTCTGACTCCCGTATTTTCTTGCCAATGGTCTCATTGCGGTTATCCACAAGGGCGCGAATTTCGTCATTTTCCAACAAATCTAAAACTTTTTGGGCGTATTTTTCATATTTCTCACTCAGCGAGAGAATGTTGACTTGTTCTGGCATGAGCCACAATGGAAAATTACCACCCGTGTGCTCAAGTAAAATGGCAATAAAGCGCTCCATACTGCCAAAAGGCGCACGGTGGATCATAACGGGACGGTGGAATTCGTTGTCGTTGCCTTTATACGTTAAGTCAAAGCGTTCAGGGAGATTGTAATCTACTTGTATGGTTCCTAATTGCCAGTTGCGCCCTAAAGCATCTTTGACCATGAAATCGAGTTTTGGACCATAAAAAGCGGCTTCGCCTTCTTCGATAACGTAATCTAAGCCTTTGGCTTTGGCTGCGTTAATGATGGCTGTTTCGGCTTTTTCCCAATTCGCGACATCTCCGATATATTTCTCAGGCTTGTGCGGATCACGAATGGAGACTTGCGCCGTAAAATTATCAAAGCCCAAAGAACCAAAGACATAAAGGACTAAGTCAATCACCTCCATAAATTCTTGATCCAGTTGCTCTGGCATACAAAAAATGTGGGCATCATCTTGCGTAAATCCGCGCACGCGGGTTAAACCATGAAGTTCACCACTTTGTTCATAGCGATAAACCGTCCCGAATTCTGCAAAGCGTTTGGGTAGATCTTTGTAGGACCAGGGCTTGCTGTTGTATATTTCGCAGTGGTGTGGACAGTTCATAGGTTTGAGCATGAACTCTTCACCTTCGTTAGGGGTTTTGATGGATTGAAAACTGTCTTCCCCGTATTTTTCAAAATGCCCAGAAGTGACATAAAGTTCTTTTTGACCGATATGCGGTGTGATGACCATTTCATAGCCGGCCTTTTTCTGTGCCGCCTTTAAAAAGTTTTCCAAACGCTCGCGCAGCGCGGCGCCTTTGGGCAGCCATAAAGGAAGTCCTTGGCCTACTTTTGACGAAAATGTAAAGAGATCCAACTCTTTTCCGAGTTTGCGGTGGTCACGCTTTTTAGCCTCCTCTAGGAGCTCTAAGTATTCTGTAAGTTCTTTTTGCTTGGGGAAACTAATGCCATAAACACGAGTGAGCTGCTTATTTTTCTCGTCCCCTTTGTAATAGGCTCCTGCGACACTTAATATTTTTATGGCCTTGACAATTCCTGTATTGGGGATATGGCCACCACGACACAAGTCGGTAAAGGTATCGTGGTCACAGAAGGTAATGGTGCCGTCTTGCAGTGCTTCGACTAATGCTACCTTGTAATCATTTTTCCCCTTATAAAAAGCAAGCGCTTCTGCTTTTGATACAGCGCGCATGGAGAATTCATGTTTGCCGCGTGCGATCTCTAGCATTTTGTCTTCAATATTTTTGAAGTCTTTCTCTGAAATCGTTTGACCATCGAGATCTACATCATAATAAAAACCGCGCTCGATCGCTGGGCCGACCCATAATTTGACACCAGGGTATAAGGCTTCAATTGCTTGAGCCAGTATATGTGCCGATGAGTGCCAAAAGGCTTTCTTACCCTCAGGGTCATTCCAGGTATGCAGGACAAGGCTACCATCATTTTCCAATGGTGTTGTCGACTCTACGGCAATTCCATTATAAGTGGCAGAGATGACGTTTCGGGCCAGGCCTTCGCTTATGCTTTTGGCAACATCCAGCGGAGTAGATCCCGTATCAAAAGATTTTTGGCTGCCATCAGGCAAAGTTATTGCAATCATGTCCTGGAAAATTAGACAGCAAAGATACTATTCATTATCGCGTTTTACAAGGGCATAAAAGAGTTTGATATGGCTTATTTAAGACTTGAATATGGGCATCAATAGAGTCTCTTATAAATGGGGGACATATATATAGGTAAAATAGGGGCATGAGACCTGTGAATTTGGTTAAAAGTATCATGCTGAGCCTTTTGCCTGTAACGGGTCAGATCTTTTCTAAAATCTTTTACGATTTGTTTGTGAATGTCAAAAACCCAATTATCTTTGCAGCCGCTTTAAGAAAGAAAAACACGTCCTTTTCTTAAGTCCTCGAGTCAGGATAAAAAAAGTTTTAGTTTTTATTGTTACAAAGTTGCGGATAAGAAATTAAGTTTTATATTTGCAGCCGCTTAGAGCAAGATATGCCCGAAGCCTAGAGATGTCAGGCGACACGTTTTGGTTCAATTCCAACACATCTCACAAGATTAAGTTCATTGATATATTGAGAATAAATATTGAC
>TARA_B110000503_G_scaffold12801_1_pt1 | contig 35530 bp, 23 predicted proteins | sample TARA_B110000503 | Tara Oceans TARA_B110000503 (sample SAMEA4397472) | marine metagenome | biome: Polar Biome; feature: [SRF] surface water layer (ENVO:00010504); material: water (ENVO:00002006), including particulate matter (ENVO:01000060) such as... | depth 5 m | reverse complement strand
CAGTTGAAGGTCACAGTACAACTAAAATTATAGAGGCAAGCAAATGAGAATATTAGTCACAGGACACAAAGGATTTATTGGAAGTAATTTAGCATTATATTTACAAAGTCAGGGACACGAAGTAGAAGGTTGGGAATATATAAAAAATTCTATTCCAGATCCTAGTAGCTATGACTGGGTTATACATCTAGGTGCTATTACTTCAACTACGTTTACAGATGTAGATCAAATTATTGAACAAAATTTAGAGTATAGTTTGCGATTGTTACAAGCATGCGATATGTTAGGCACTAACTTCCAATATGCATCAAGTGCAAGCGTGTACGGTACTACAGATCATTTTACTGAAAACTGTCCTTTATTTCCGCAAAGCCCGTATGCATGGAGTAAATATTTGTTTGATAGATTTGTAACACAACATGCAAACGACTTTAGCGTCTTAGTACAAGGCTTCCGCTATTTTAATGTATATGGTCAAGGTGAAGATCACAAAGGTGAGCAAGCAAGCCCGTATACTAAATTTATTCGACAAGCTAAAGAAGACGGGGTTATAGAATTGTTTGAAGGCAGTAAGGATTATAAAAGGGACTTTGTATGTGTAGAAGATGTATGCAAAGTACACGAAAAGATGCTAACTGTTGATCAGGCTGGTATTTTTAATGTAGGCACAGGAACTGCAACTAGTTTTCAAGAAATAGCTAATACTGTTGCTTATAAATATAATGCAGGTATAAACTATATTCCAATGCCTGATAATATAAAGTTGCAATATCAAAAGTATACCTGTGCAAACTTAACTAAACTCAATAATGTAATAGACATGCAATGGACTAATATAAAGGATTATATAAATGGATAATGCAACTAGACTTGAAGGTGTGGTTAAAAAAGGCTGGGGTTATGAATTAATCTGGGCTACTAACGATAAGTATTGTGGGAAAATTATGGTGTTTGAAAAAGCAGGCAATAAGTTTAGCATGCATTTTCATAAAGAAAAAGACGAGACATGGTTTGTAAATAACGGAAAATTTAAACTTCGATATATAGAAACACATAATGCAACAGTTAGAGAAGCAGTTCTTAAAGAGGGTGATGTATGGAGGAATCTTCCGTTAGTTCCGCACCAGCTCGAAGCATTAGAAGACGGAAGTAGTATTACAGAAGTAAGCACACCTGATAGTGTTGAAGATAATTTTAGATTGGCGCCGGGAGATAGTCAAAATGGATAAAAGAATTTGTATAGGGCTTGATAGAGACGGAACAATTAATCAACAACTAGACGGATACTGCTACAAGGTTGAAGATTTTAAACCTATTCCGGGAAGTTTAGAAGCAATTGTAAATTTAAAAAAAGATGGGTTTGCAGTTGTTGTATTAACAAATCAGTCAGGAATTGCACGACATGTTTATGCTAGCTGGGATGTAGAAAATGTGCATAAACATATGTCTAATTTATTATACCAAAAGGGACAAGTAGATGTAGATGGGTATTATCACTGTCCCTTTGCTGAAGAATCAGATAATGGAAGGAAGCCTAATATTGGAATGTTTCTGCAAGCTCAGCGCGAGCTAAGAGTTAATTTTCATAAAGGCTATTATGTCGGAGATAAAATATCCGACCTACAGGCAGCTGTTAACATGAATATAACTCCTATATTAGTAAGGACAGGTTTTGGAAAGTTGACCGAAGAACGACTTAAAAGACCAGAATATGCAGAACTAGCAGCAAAGACTAAAATATTTAAAGATCTTGCTGCTTTTCAAGCGTGGGTTAGTTTACCATTGCACACTAAACCAACAAGTCTTAAGCCTGCGCCTCACCCCAACGGAGAATAATGTTAGCATTTGTTGCTTCGCCTGTAACCTTGTACACGTTAATAGCTAATACGTCAGGTCCATTAGGAAAAGTGCCTCGGCCGCCCAATGTAGTATTTGTAAGTTCTTTCAACTCTCCTAGATTTAGTTGTGAACGTTCTCCCGGTACCGCAATGAATGAGAATACAGTTTCACCTGGCTCTGCATAACCAGCAGTACCAAATTCAAATGTAACAGCGTTACCTGCTGCAATACTACCAATAGATGTATTATTAAACTGCACATCATAAAATATTACACTGCCGAGTTGCTTTTTTTCTACGTTTGATACAGCAGTGCCTGCTGGCCAGTTAGTGTCTGTTGCTGATACTGGAGTACCAATCGACGCACCAGCTGCTTCCCAAGATGCTTGCGTGAACAACAGTCTGTTTACTCTTCCAGTATACGTAGGTTGTATAAATTTATAAGTTGTACTTGTCGATTGAGTCGTAGTTGACTGTGTGGTGCCGCTGTTTGCCCTGTAAGTTATGTCAACACGATTGTTTTCTACACGTACTTGAGTAACATAGTAATTGCCATTTGCTGGTGAATATGCATCAGGATTCTGTGAATAAATCAATACACCAGCATACACTGGTCCAGCAGCGTTATACGATGCAAGTGTAAGCGGTAACGGTGTCGATCTTTCGCCGTTTTGAAATCCGTTGTATACAAATCCAGTATCAATGTTTGCACTTACTGTTGCAGTTGCAGTTGCAGTCGATGCTCCCCATTCAACGCCGCCACCTGCAGCAATCTGTGCGAAACTTGGTTGGCCACCTTGAGCTTTGTTGCTAAGGCCACCCCAACTAATGTCTGCTGGATTAGCTGGATAGTTTTGAGGATTAAGAACACCTTCAATAACAATGCCGCCTCGTATTTTTGTACCGGCGTCATCCTCGCCGTCTGATGTAACTTCAATTCCTTGTAGCAACAATTGCGCACGATTTAATAGTTCACGCTCTCCTAAATCGCCTACAATAGCATTACTAACACTAGGTGCTAGACGTATTAAGAACGATGTAGTTTTAGTAGTACTAATTTCAATACCAGTAGCAGAGTAAGAGAAAATATAGCCGCGATCTTCATCAAATCCGCCGTCTGTTAGGAATGCGCTACCCCAGTGACTAATTAGCGGAGTAATAGTATTACTAACCAATATAACTCCGGTAGAGCTAGTATGTATTGCAGCTGGTCCGGCAGTATAGTTACGCTGCGCTCCAGATTGAAAATTACTTAATGCTGCTGCTCGTGCTAGTCCTGTTAATGTATTTGTTGCAATATTATTTGCACTAAAGCTCATAATTTCGTTGTCTATATAAAGGTATCCAGTTTGTGGAAAGAAGCTAGAATCTGTTAACACTAAAGAAGTCTGAGTTGCATCCATTGCAGCAGCTAGTTGTCCCGGAGGGCCTTCGTTAGTAACTTCATAACGTACAGGCAAGTTTCCTGAACGCATAAATGCTTCTGTGTTTATGTTTGAGTTACGCATTCTGTGACAGAATACAAAATTACCATCGCTGCCGCGAAGCATAAAGTCAATAAAGCCTGCACCGTACCAACTGTATTGAATACCGATCATCTGCATCTTAGCAATGTCTATATCATATCCACTCGGTCCAGTTCCATCTAACCGATCTAAGTTAAAGTCTTGCTGTTTAACTTTCTTATCAACTACTAAATTAGCCTTAGCAGCAAGTACATCTACAATACCTCGAAAATCTGGCGTAACTGTTAGTTCACTATTACTATTAACATGCGATACAACATGAGTCATACCTTTAATAATAAATCTATCTCCTGCCTTTACTTGGTCTAAAAATCTAGTGTTTGTTCCAGTAACTAAGTTGTTGTCTGATTGAATAGCAACTGTTCCGGCAAGTTGTTTTGTGCCTGTACGTTGATTTACACTAATGTTAGTGCCGTCGTATTCCCAGAAAATTCCGTTTTGATCATCAAATATACCTGAACGTACAGTTGCACCGTGCCAACTAACTACACTCATTTGAGATCCAAAACCAAGTTTTCCTGTTGTTGATCCAAGGCGGCGTTGTGCTAATATTCTAAATGTACGTTCGTCTACAACATCAACTACTTCATAATCAAAATCTGGCGGTACACCACGTTCTCTTCCACTATTGTATCCTGGAGTTTCAACTCCTAGTATTCGTATAATACCACCTAATTGTACACCGTGATCGTTATCATCTGTTTCAACTGTAATTAAACTACCAACTTCAACACCATTAGATGTTATACTGCGTAAGTCATAGCTTGGTGCAAATAACGCACCAGTAGTATACATGATGCCTTTACCTGATTGGTAACGAATATACTTTTTACTTTGACGTATTGCTTGCGCACCGTGTTGTGGTCCGCCTGTTCCTAACTGTACTCCTCCATCAAACGGTCTATGGATAAAGAAACTATCTGGTCTTGGATAAACCGCGCCATCAATTGCTGCGGAGGCTGTATTTATATTTCCAACAGCTCTAGCTACATATCTTAAACTATTAACATTGGGTATTTCCGTAGCAAGGAATGAGCCTGCTGCTAAATTATGATTGTTGGCACCGTCGTCAGATGCTACTGTTACAATAAAGGTATTGCCTGGTACAAGACCATGAGCATTTTCAAATGTTGCTTCTAATGTAGCTAGTGCAGTAAATGTAATAGTTGATCCTGCACCAATTAAATTGTTAGTAACTTCTGACAGAGTTATTGTTGATCTAAATGGAACTAAACTTCCGGTGATTGCACTTGCGGCATCTTGTGTAAACGTAGTAACAGTATTGCTTGCTCCGATTCCACTAACGCGAATTAGCAAATCATTTGTTGGACTAGTTCCGCCTAATAACGTACCAGCAACAAGTATTCTATTACCAAGATTGTATCCTGCTCCGCCTGCATTAAGTACAGCACTATAACCGCCTGCACTACGAGTAATGTCAAATAATGCACCAATACCTACAGGAATTTCATTTGTTCCTGCAATTGCATTAAATGTCCCGTTACCGGTTACTGCTGTACCTGCTGCTGAAACACTGGTTAGTGACCCAGCAGCATCAACTGTTTGGATTGTAATTGTTAGATCATTAGCAGGAGATGCACCATTTAAACTAGTACCTTGAATAGTAAATGTTTGTCCAACGGCATAATCAATACCTGCGTTAGATATATTTGCAGTGTATCCACCTGCGGCAATATCTACATTAAATGCAGCGCCGTTGCCTACTATATTAATAGGACTACGAAATAGATAGGTAGCTGTATTAGCAGCAGTTCCAGATACTGTCACGCCTGAGATTTCGCCGCTGCCGCCTACAGAACTGATTGTGATTGTTAAGTTATTGGTCGGCGATGTACCGCCTAGTTGTGTACCTAATACTGTAATTGTTTCGCCCGGTAAGTACCCTGTACCTGGATTAACCCCGAATGTTGCAATATATGATACTCCAAATCGGTTAACATCAACTTGTGCGCCGCTGCCGCCGGCAGTATTTGAGGTATATGCAACATTTGTATAGTTAACCGATGCATCCGGTGCACTGCCAGTAAATGTAATTCCGGTAATTTGGCCTATTCTACTTGCAGATGTAATACTAAATGTTGCATCGTTGCTGCCGCCTACCATTGTAATAGTATCGCCTTGTGAATATCCGGTACCAGGATTAGTAATTGTAAATGATGTAACTGCTCCTGCTGTTACTGATACGGTTACTGTTAAGTTAGTGCCGGTGCCGCCGGTAGTTGTTAATGTAAGTCCGTTAACATAACCAGATCCACCTGAAATTAACGCTCCGAGTAATGCTTTACCTGCTACTGTTTCTCTCGATGCTACTTTAAGAATAAGGTCGTTAGCCGGAGTTTGTCCACCAAGGGTTGTTCCTGATAGTTTTAATTGATCATTTACAATATAACCCTCTGAAGTATCCAATGACGGTATACTAACACTATATGAATTATTGGTGTAAGTTACGTCAACTATTGAATTTGTACCTAGGCCGCCGTTTACACTAGTTGAAATACCAGATACTGTGCCAGTTCCATTAAATCCAGTACCAGTAAACGTAAATGTTGTAATTTCTCCACTTCCACCGATTGCACTAATTAATATTGAAAGATTATGAGTGGGTGATGATCCGTCTAAGAATGCTCCAGGTATAACAATTCGATCGCCTACAGCATATCCGGTGCCCGCTGCATTAAGAGTACATGCATATACTCCACTAGTTTTAGTTACATTAAAGTTTGCGTTAATACCTGCACTTACTTGATTAACTCCGGATATTCCGATATACTCTTGTGTATTACCTATTATTGTGTTAGTAGTTGCCGAGTCAAAGTTAATAGTATTATCAACAATACTCGAAACATATATAGAGATGCCGTCACCTCTATTAATTGCCAATCCAGGAACAATTCCTGCTGCACTGGCTACATCTATGCTTGTTACTCCTGGTGCATATGACCCTACTACAATTGGTGTAACAACTGTACCTCCGCTGCCTGCAATACCAGTAACTTGCGTACCTAAATTAATGCTTGCATTTGATAACGGAGCACCAATTTCCGGAACACTGCCGCTAAATGACACTTTGTTAGAGCCCGCCGGGGTAATTAATGTCGTTGTCATTGATCCGTTGTATCCATTACTAGATACAGTTACATTTGGGCGTCCAATACTTGCCCCTGTATAAAACCCGGCTTCTCTTAGCTGTGTATAATCTGTAGATAGTACTTCGCCGTTGCTACTGCCTACTTTAGCTTTTGCATAAAATGTAAATGTAGTAGTAGTCGGAACTGTTACAATAACAAAACTACCTTCGGCTCGCGCAGCGCCCGAAACTGAGTTTTCTAGTGCTTTAATTGTAATAGGGGTGCCGGGATTGAAATTATGAGGACCAACAGTAGTAACAGTAATAAGTGACTGACCAATTCCGTCTGTTCCTATACTAGCATCTGTTGTTACACTAACTACTGCTGTGTCTGTTCCTGGAATTTCGTATACGCTAGGATAGCCGCGCATTGTTGCAATTGCACTCCACTTAGTAGGCTGCAGGCCATACTCAAAGTCAGCATCAAGCATAGACTGTGGATTTGCAATACGCATACGTTCAATAGCATCTGTGCCAAAATCATATGGTCTAACTTTAACTTCACTAACTTCAACAAATATTTGTATATCGTCAGTTGCTGAGTGCAAACTTGTATTATAATTTAGTTCTATTGTAGTAACGCCATCAGTAGTTTGTAAATATGATACAAAATCACTATCGTATCCGTGATCTTTAACGGTTACAATGCCGCCTGTTGCTGACTGACTAAAATTATAAATTATTTCATTCTTTGTAGTATTAGTAATTAAAAGAAGATTACTAGTGTCATACTTGCCTTGGATTTTGATAAAACCAATGCCGGTTGTTTCAGCAGCCGGCATGCTAGTTAATCCATTTGCTATAACTGATACTGTATTTCCTACAAGTGTAGTTATTTTAGATGCTGCTGCTGATTCGTATACTTTTGTTATATCAGTTACTTGAATTTCTGAAACATTTAATGCGCTGTAAACAGTATTAGTAAAAATATAATCATTAATTAGTCTACCAATAAAGTTGTGTGCGGATAATTCTGCGCCTCGATCTCCATCAACTTGTGCAACATCTTGGTCCCAATAATATGCAATTGCAAACCGTGTTTTTTGATTACCACCATATCTTAAATCATACAAATATGCATCAATAATATATCCAACATCTCTTTCGCACTTTATTACACTAGTGTTTTCATAGTTAAAAAATACATCACTAATGGCATTTGCTGCTGCACTGTCAAACGTGTGTACACTAGTATTTGAGGATATACCTACATTAACTGTAATGGTTGTTGCACCAACTGCTGTAATAATTACGGCTTTGTTATACGACGGATCGCTTCCTGAATCGTTTGGTACGCCGGTAGCTCTTGGATATGGATGCAATGTTGCATTGCTGTCTAATTCACACCTAAATGTTAACCCAGCTGTTGCAATTAATATTGCATCGCCAACATTAAAATTGTGGGATCCAATTGTTATAACCATTACACCAGTAGACGGAGTATAATCTGCATCAGTTGGAGTGTATTGGTCAGCATTTGTAACTTTGTCTACAATATATGCACTCATTTCCTTTTGTATAAAGGATTTATTAGAGCTTAATAAGCTATACGCATTTGGGTAATTATTATCATTTGCTCCTATGCCAGGATGAAACACGTAATTTAATATTTGCTTTTTTGCCATTTTTTATATTCCAAATGCCACTGCTAAGGCAGTCGCTGTACTATCCACATAATTTTTATTAGTAACACTATTACTTGTTGCTGTTACAGCATTAACAATTGCTGACGAAAAGGTAGCAGTTGCCGGTGTTGTAGCTCCAATAATACTATTATCTATACTGCTTGTATTTATCGTAGAACTTTTGAGTGTAACATTTTCAAAGCCGCTTGATGTCATTGTTCCTATTACAACATCTTCTACTTTAAAAATAATCTTATTACCAGCAATTAATTCTAAGTTGGAAGGGCTTTCTAACTTAGGAATACCTATGCCATTAACATTCAATTCAGTGGTCGTTAATGCGCCAATAATTGTTGCGGCACCTAGTATTGATAAATTTTCTCCAACATTTAAATTCTTTTCGATCCCAACGCCGCCGGCTATTGTTACCGCTCCGGTAGTTGGACTTGTTGATTGTGTTATACCATTAATATCAACGGTACTAAACAGTCCTTCTGGATCTTCAACTGTTATTGTTCCAAAGATAGTGCCATCACTATTACCGTAATACAATGTATTAGGAGCAGTAAGTCCAACGTCAATATATAATATGCCTGAAGTTTTTGCCTGAGAATTTGCTCCTGCTGTACCGTCAGTATGCCGTAATCCAGAACTATATAGTGTTAATGTTGGAGTAATTTGGCTATAAATGCTATAACTTAAATTAGTTAGAGTTAATTCAATCTGATATGTTTTGTTTCTTTTAAGAGTTATTCCGGGGTTTGATCCAGGTGTTTGTACAAACCTAAATGCAGCACCTTGTTCTGTAAATTTAAAATCAGCGGCAGATGATATTACGTCTTCTACTACATTAGATACAGTGATACTAGTAGCGGTAATGTTTCCATTAGCGTCTACTGAAAAGTTTGGACTATTAAATCCGTATTGCGACTTAAATGGTGCTAAAACTACTGTCATCTAACATCTCCGGTTAATGTATTTATCACGGAGTCAACGAGTTCAAGTTTGCAAAGTAGCTAGCAGTGTATATAAATTTAGTTCCATTATATATTTGATCAGCTGGACTAACTTTTAAATCAACATACGAGTTATTAACTGTAACCGTGACATTTAACAAATCTTCACCAACATTACTACGAGCATAAATTACTACATTTGCAATATTTTGTCCACACGTTACTAAACATTTAAGAAGTTCTTTTTTAGTATCATCAAAGTCTGCAGATATTGTAAATTCTGCACTAGAAAAATCTCCTATGTGCCATCTTTCAACAAGTGTATCAGTGTATGCCTGTTTCCAGGTGCCTGCATAACTAAATCCGCTGTTATTGGTCATTAATACTGTATTTTGTATACCGCGTTCAAACGGAAGTGAATTAGCCATATCGTGATTCCTTTTATATATTTATGCTAGATAGAATGTTCTTAATCCACTGTGCATGATCTATAGAGGTTTGCATTTTAATATTTTTAATACTTTGAATTTCTTCTGAACTAAACTTAGCAATATCATATAATGCTTTATTTTTAAGAAAACTATCTATACCACTAGTGTCTTTAAGTTTTCCGTGTCCTTGGGCAATATTTAGAAAATTACTAGAAGCAAACATATGAGCCGTTCGGCCCAGACTAAGATTATCTAAAAAATCTAGTTTTATTTTTTCATTTAATTCAACTAGCCATGCAGGTTTATTATTTGTTAAATATTTCCAAAATTCGCTGTCTGTTCTATCTGTATCGTAAAAGAATCTTATATATCTAAAGCAGTTGTTATAATAATCACTAATTTCAGTATTATACATAGTATTGTTAAAATTAATTTGTTTTAAATTATATTTCATTGCAAAAGATTCGAGTTGAAATACTAATACATGAATACTAGTAGCTTCTAATGGTTCTATAAATCCAGAACTCATACCTAATGCGATACAATTGCCAATCCAAGAATTAGTAATGTAACCATTTTGATACTTAATAACCCTATCTGATTCTAATTCAACTCCGTATTTCTTTATAAGCCAACTATTAAAGTCTTGTTTTGCTTCTTCATCACTGGTAAATTTAGAAGAATACACATACCCAGTGCCGTGTCTAGATGACAATGGAACATCCAAGATCCAACCGTTTTTAGAAGCTTCTGCTGTAGTACACACTGGGATATTATTAAAATCTTTAAATAACGGATTAGGTATAGTACGATCAGTCGGAAGTTCGTTTGATATATCAACCCAATTAGGATTTAATTTATCAATTAAAACTCGTTGATATCCTGAACAGTCTATAAACAAATCAGCAGTAAGGGTCTGTCCGTTTTCAAGAGTTATGGAGTTAATATTATTATCTTTAGTAGATACGTGTTGTACTATTCCGTCTATAACAGTTATTGTATCTCTAGCATACCATTCTAAAAATCGACCTAGTTTGGTTGCATCTATATGAAGCGCATGACGTTCTTCTAAAATTGTCTCAGGTATTCTGTTTGTTTCAAAATAGTGTTTTCCGTAACAAGTACCATTATCGTAGGTATTATTTAATGCAGTGTATGCATGTATCAAATTAAAATGTCTGTCAGTCTCTGATGTTGCATCATATGCACAATTCAACGGAAAAGAATGATACCCATTAGACCCTTCGTGTGTCCAATTTTTATAGTTTAACCCTAATTTAATAGTAGCATTACAATTACGTATTAGGTCTAGCGTAGTTAATCCTACTCGTTTTAAAAATACATCAAATATCGGTGTTAAACTTTCACCTACACCAATTCCTGGATTTTTATGATCATACACTACAGTTATATCAACATTATTGCCCCAGTATGCTTTACAATATGTAGCTGACATCATTCCAGCAGTGCCGCCACCGATGACAATAATTTTATGTGGCTTCATATTGATTCTCTTATAACTTTTAAAAATTCTTTGTGTGTAATAAAATTATATTTAGGATTTGCTTCGTCAATTAATCGACTCCTAACTCGATCTGCATCTTGTTTAATATCTTCACTGATAGAGTTATATTCTTGTTTAATTTTTTCTATATCAAACATTTGTAACCCGTGTAGTACCATTAAAAAATGTAATGCTTTAAACAAAATAAACTTAGTATCGGTATCAAAATCAATTTCTGTTGGAAGTCTATTTTTCCAAATATCTAATTTTTCTTGTAAACTATTAGGAATTTCTAACTTTGATACTTTGTTCCAATATGCTGTATCATTACGCTTACACATAAAATGTAATACAATAAAATCTCTAATGTTATCAACTAATGACCTAAACGATTTATTATATTGTTTAATTGTGGTTTCATTATAATTTGATATACTATGTATTAGCATAAACATCTGTTGCACTGAAGACCCTATACTAGATGCTTCAAGCGGCTCAATAAAACTAGAACTTAACCCAATTGCACAACAATTTTTAATCCATGCATTATCTAATGCCCCTGGCTCAAACTTAATATGCTGACCTATAGTAATTTCAAATCCTAATACTGCTTCCACTTCTTCTTTAGCTTGCTCAGGAGTTAAGAATTTATCATCGTAAATATATCCATTACCCCATCTTCCGTATGTTGGTGTTCTAAACATCCAGCCGCATTTCATTGCTTGAGACAACGACCACATGTTATAATCTTCAGTATCCGGAGTTTGAAAAACTATTGCACTGTTTGTACTTAAATATTTATTGTACGACCTCCAATTAGCACCGAGGCTGGAGATTAATAATTTCTTAAATCCAGAACAATCAATATAAAAGTCGTACTCATAACAAAAGGTATTACTTTTAATATGTAATATTTTGCCGGTAGAGTCGTGTACAACATCTAGAATTTCGTCATCTATTATTGTTATACCCTTTTCGACAGCTTTCTTTGTTAGAAATTCATTTAGTTTAAATGTATTAAAATGATATTGGGCAACTGGTGTTCTATTATTATCAATGTACCATTGATTAATTTTGTTATCCCAGAAAGATTTATTAGATAGTTCGTTGGAGTGAACATTATCTTTAATAATATTTCCGTATATATAAGGATACTGGCTACCTATTTGAAGATTATATCCGTCTTGTATGCTGTGCATGTAGTCCGGAACGCCCCAGTCTTTAAACATAATTCCCACTTTTAACGTAGCATCTGTTTCTTTAATCATTTCAGCAGTGTCAATGCCCACATAGTCAGCAAAATCTGACCAATGTTCTGTTGAACCTTCGCCGACGCCGATAATTCCGATTTTCTTTGAACATATTATGTCTACTGTATTATTTGGAAATCTAGTCTTTAACATTAATGCAGATATTAACCCTGCGGTTCCTGCGCCTACAACACAATATTTCATTTGGGTGCCTTGAATCCAATATTGCCAGAAACAGATATACGATAGTCATCTGATGTGTAAAACGGGTTAACACTGTGCATCATTGCTGCAGGAAATAGGCAAATAACGCCTTCCATACTTTTGTCAACATTTAATGTAACCGTTCGAATATCTCCTAGCGAAGTAGTATAATGAAATTGAAACTTTGAAGCTTTTTGTTCCGCTGTTAGAGGAAATTGAGCCGATTCTTGTTCTAAGTCGTATGGTATTTGTACCCAAATTACAAAACTCATCAAACCTCTGTGGACGTGCGGTGGATTAAATTCATATTTTTGTTGGAAGTTTACCCAACACGATGATAACTCAGTTTGAAAAGTTTCTAAAGGTGACATTATTGCTGTGTCTTTATAATTCCATCTATCGTTAAAGATATCTACAAGATGTTCTACAAACGGAGCAAGTAATGGAACAGTGTCTACAATCTGATATGCATGTGTAATGTGGCCAGCCAATGTACTTTGATATTGTGTATTATTTTCAAGATCTAACTGCATTTTTTTAACTTCATCTTTTAATAATGAAAAAATACTATCTGGTAGTTTAGCTGTTATAAACCCAACATTAGGAAATTCATTAAACCGGATATCTATTGGTTCGCCGTTTTCATTTTCTGCCATCTTTATTACTCCTTACAATTATATATCAGATCGTAGCTGTAATCTAGATAAACCTGATAATTATTAATAAGGAGTAATAAATGGCGCAAATTAAAAAAATTACAGTAGTCGGCGGCGGCAGTGCTGGGTGGATGACTGCTGCTACATTGATTAAATTTTTCCCTAATCATACTGTCACAGTTATTGAAAGTTCTACAATACCAACAGTCGGGGTAGGAGAAAGCACACTAGGGGGGATAAGATTTTGGATGTCAGCACTAGGAATCAATGAAGAAGATTTTATGAAATATACAAATGCTTCCTATAAAATGAGTATCAAGTTTACAGATTTTTACGAAAAAGATTATGGGTCATTTCACTATCCTTTTTCGAAGCCATACATAGACGAATCTTCTACAGGGTTAAATGACTGGCAAGTTAAAAAAATACTTTATCCCGAGACACCTGTAGAAGACTACTGTCGAACATACTATCCAGCAATGTCCTTAATAGAACAAAATAAATTTACAAAAGATAGTAAAAATTTAGAAAATTTTAGACATGATATAGATGTAGCATATCATTTTGATGCTGCACTTTTTGGTAAATGGCTTAAAGAGCATTACTGTTTGCCAAAGGGAGTTATTCATATTGATGATGTTGTTAATACTATACAACAAGACGAAGATGGAATTACCTCACTAACATTAGAAAACGGTGGTGACATAAGTGCAGACTTGTATATTGATTGTACTGGATGGAAAAGTTTACTATTAGATAAAACTCTTAATGAACCATTTGAGTCGTATAGTCATATACTTCCTAACAATCGTGCATGGGCAGTGCAAATACCATACACTAATAAAGAAAAAGAATTAGAACCATTTACTAATTGTACAGCTATAGACAACGGCTGGGTATGGAATATTCCGCTCTGGAGTCGAATTGGTACTGGTTACGTTTACAGCGATAAACATATATCACCCGAAGGTGCATTGCAACAATTTAAAGATTATCTTAATTCTGATAAAATGACAGTGCCTAATAAAAATAGAGTAACTGATGATTTGATCTTTAGAGATGTATCTATGCGTATAGGGTTACATAAGAGAACTTGGGTTAAAAATGTAGTAGCAATTGGGCTTAGTGCAGGATTTATCGAGCCGTTAGAGTCAAACGGACTATTTACAGTACATGAATTTTTATTAAATCTTGTAAGCGTACTTCAACGAGGTCACGGCACACAATGGGACAGAGATACATATAATACTGCAACTAAAAGTTTGTTTGATAATTTTGCAGAATTTGTATCATTGCATTATGCACTTTCTGTAAGAGATGATACACCGTACTGGAAAGATATAAAAAATAAATGTGTTAGTCCAGAAATGGTTGCTCTTAAACCAATTTTAACAAACGGATTCACTGATCTAGTAAGAAGAAAAATGTCTATGTTTGGTCACGACCACAACGGCGGTATGCATTGTATTGCTACTGGTATGAATTACTTTGTGTTTAATAATCTCAATATGTTATACAATGAGAAACTTAATAATATTAATATTAACGATCATTTTAACTATTGGCAAGAAAATAGAAAACAACTAATTAAAAAATGGAATTATACAGCTAAAACTGCGCCTACTCTATTTGAATATTTGAAGGAAAATATACATGACCACAACTGAGATCCTTCCGCTATTTTCGCAACCTGTATTAGTAGTTAACCACGACAGTCCTCCTAATACAGAATTGTTAGAATTTTGTAAAACATTAGACTATACGTTAAATGGTGGCGGTAAGAACTTTTCTAGTAATAATACTAGTATACTAGATCTAAAAGAATTTTCGCATATTAAAGAAAAAATTTTAGTAGGATTACACGAGTATGCACATAACATTATGGGGTGGACTAGTTTAGAATTCTATATTACACAGTCGTGGCTTAATGCCAATCCACCAGGCACTAAACATCATCGACATTATCATTTTAACAGTATCATTAGTGGTACATACTATTTAGAAACAAGCGACGAAGATAATATTGTATTTTATTCTGATCACAAGCCACAGTTAGACTTTGCTAATGCACATTACAATATATACAATGCATCGGTATACAAAGTGCCTATAAAAACAAATTCGCTTGTATTGTTTCCGTCAACACTTACTCATAGCGTAGACGAAAATACAGCCGAATGGGAAAGAGTTAGTATAGCATTTAATATATTTGTTAGAGGCACACTAGGCTCTAGAGAGCATTTAACTTTGTTGGAATTAAAATGAAAATAGATACAGCATTTAATATAAACGGCGGTGCAGGAAGAGTACTTTGTTCCATTCCTGCACTTGAATTGTATGAACAAGAAAATCCTGAAGATAATTTTATAATCGTAGTTGATTATGGGATTGAATTCTTTATGGCACACCCTACATTATACAAACGGTGCTATGATCAAAATCATAAAAATTTATTCTCTGATTTATTAGAAGATATGAATTATATTTCTCCCGAACCGTATCATGTTAGAGAATACTACACACAGAAAGCATCAATTGCTCAAGCATTTGATATCTCTATTAATAAAAAAGGTATACGTAGTTTGCCGCCAGCTATATTAAATTTTGCAAGAACTGAAGAACAAAGTGCAGTGCAAACATTGGCTAATATTAAAAAAGATAGAAAAAATAAAAAAACAATAATATTTCAACCGTTTGGACGAGGGGCAGACTTAGACAGTACTAGTGTTAATAATGATCCATATGGAAAATCCTTTTCTGTACAAGATACTGTTAAAATTATTAATATACTTCAAAAAAAGTACACCGTAGTTGTAATGTCAGAAAAACAGTTAAATTTTAAAGAATTAGGATGCGATACAGTTCCTGCTCAAATTCCTAATCTAAATTTACGGCAGTGGGCAGCACTTATTAAATACTGTGATTATTTTTTAGGATGTGATAGTGTAGGACAACATATTGCGTATTCTATGAATAAAAAAACAACAGTGGTACTTGGAAGTACTTTTGATATTAATGTAACTTATCCTAATAGTAAGATATTTGATATCATAGACTTAGGAATTAATAAAAAAATGTATAGTCCTATAAGACTATGTTTTGATCAAGTTGCTGATTTAAACAATGAAAGATTGATGGAATTGAATGAGGACTCATTCAATAGTATTATTACATCAGTTGACAAGAATATTTGAGGTAATTATGACGAGAGATATTTGGATTGCTGGTATTACTAGAGGCCATAATGCTAGTGTATGTTTGTTAAAAAATGGCGAGATTGTGTTTAGTCTAGAAGAAGAAAGACTTAGTAGACGCAAATACGACGGCGGGCCGTTTGCTGGGATGATTAAGATTTTAGAGTACACTGATAAATTAGATTATCTTGTAGTTGCTCATACTCATCCTTTAGAAGAAATGGCAGGCAAAGTTGACTTTACTGGTGATAATGTGTATACTGGGATGGCTCGTAAGTTAGGCCTTATAGATCGAAAAGCTGATCTATGGCCACATCCACAAGTGATTGATATGAGTAGGAATCATCACAAACTGCATACAGCATGTGCCTTTTACCGTAGCGGCTTTGATAGTGCAACTGGCATAGTAGTTGACGGTGCAGGCACTAACATTGATGTACAAATTAGCGAAAAAGAAACAATTATTGGTTGGGAAACTGAAACTGTCTACACATGCGACTATCCTGCAGAGTTTACTACTGTATATAAGCACATCGGTGGCATTGGGCCAAGTGTTGATAAAGAAGTAGAGTTTCCGGGTGGATTTTATAATGAATACAATAAAGACGGAACTGAGAAAACACATACAGCTTTAATAAGTGAAAAAGCCGGAATTGTTAAAGTATATGAAGCTGTAACTGACTACTGTGGATTTAAATCAATTGAGGCTGGTAAAACTATGGGATTATCTCCCTACGGTAAACCTAATAACAATATTCCAAAATTGTTTACAACCGATGCTAGACATCCAACCTCTAATAGAAACTTAATTATTCCAACCTACCCTAATGGTGCAAAGGTTAATAATTATGTGTATGATGAATTAAAGGATGGCAACAATGCAGACTTAACTAAGTTGCAAAATAGAAGAGACTTAGCATATGCTGTACAAGAAGAAACACAAAATCAAGTACTAAACTTAATTATTAAAGCAGTAGAAACTACTGGCAATAAAAATGTTGTGCTTAGTGGCGGCTATGGTCTTAATTGTGTTGCAAACTATTATTACCTAACAAAGTTAAACAAGTTAGGAATAAATTTATACGTTGAACCTATATCAAATGATGCAGGAACCGCTATCGGCGCTGCATTGTTAATTTATAAGAGTATGTTTGGTCACAACACTGTGCCTCAACGAACTGATGATCTTTATCTTGGCCCTAAATATGATTACAGCAATGCTGATATTAATAATATTGCTACAAAATATAAAGCTACTGTTACTGAAGTAACACCCAACACCATTGTAGAATTGATGACTAGTAAAAATATTGTTGCGTGTTTTCAAGGGCGTTCAGAAAATGGACCACGTGCGTTGGGCAATAGAAGTTTAATGTTTGATCCTACATTCAAAGACGGCAAGGACTATGTTAATGAGATTAAACGTAGAGAATATTTTAGACCTTTTGCAGGCAGTATATTAGAAGAAGACGTACACGAATGGTTTGACTTACGTGGAATGACTAGTTCTCCAACGATGATGTATGCTGTAAACTGTCAGCCTGGTATCGAAGAGAAAATACCTGCTATCATACACGTAGACGGAACATGTCGGATACAAACAGTTAACAAAGAACAGAATCCGCATTACTATAATATTATTAAAGCGTTTAAAGAAAAGACAGGATGTCCAATTATCTTTAATACTAGCTTTAACTTAGGAGGTGAACCTCTAGTTGAAACACTTGAAGATGCACTATGGACGTTACAAGAAAGTGATATTGAATACTTATACCTGCCTGAATATAATAAATTAGTGACTATAAAAAATGATTAAAATTGCAGTAGTAGGTATTGGAACGGTTGGAATACAGTCATTATCTCACCTACTTGGTTTTTTAGATAATAATTTTGAAATTACTGCTATTTACGATCCTAACATTAAAATATTAGGAGTAGGCGAATCATCACAACCTGATTTTTTAGTTTCTTTACACAAAGGAGCAAATTTTAAAATAACTGAAGACGCCCATCATTTAGATGCTACTATAAAATTAGGAGCAAAGTGGATAAATTGGCGCAAGGAAGATTTTACAATGACGCTTGATCCCCCGTTTATGGCAATGCATTTTAATAATTTTAAATTAAAAGAATTTTGTTTTCAAAGATTTAAACAATTATGGAAAGAAAAATTTCAAATCATCAAAGGAAATGTTTCTAGTATTGAAAATATAAATGGTAACTATGCTCAAGTAAACGTAGATGATAAATCTTATAACTTTGATTTTGTTATGGATTGCCGAGGTTATCCTGAAGACTTTTCAAATTATGAAACAGTAGAGTCGATTCCAGTTAATCATGCATTAATACATGTTAAAGATACTCCGGGTGATTGGACAACTACTATTAATCAAGCAACAGAACACGGATGGATGTTTGGACTGCCGTTGCAAACAAGAAATGCATGGGGATATCTATATAATGATACAATTTCGTCAAAACAAGAAGTAGTTGATGATATGTGTAAGATATTTAAATTAGACGAAAGTAATTTAAATTTAAAAGAATTTTCATTTAAAAATTATAAGGCTAAACAGTATTTTGATGGCAGGGTTATGCTAAACGGAAATCGAGCATTATTTTACGAACCATTAGAAGCATTAGCAAATGGATTTTACAATAATGTAATTAGAAATTTTTTCGACTACGTTACTGAAGACAAATCTATTTCAAATTTTCACAGTGTGCCAACTATAAACAATAGACTAACGCAACTTGCAGATAGTAATGAAATGTTTATAAATTTTATATATCATGGCGGCAGTAACTTTAATAGTAAGTTTTGGAAATTTGCAAAACAAAATTGTAGTATTTTTCTAAATCAAAGTGTGTTATGGAAAAGAACAAATCACGATGTTAAAAAAATAATATCTAACACTAATGCAACTTCCAATGATACTGTTTCTTTTTGGAAAGTTCATCATTGGAAAGATTGGGATGAAAAATTAACTTTTGATTATTTTAAAAATAAAAGAACAATTAATAATAGTAAGGAATTTTAATGTCAGAGGAACTTAAATTACAATTTTCAGAACTTCCTAATATAGGTATTTTATCAACAAAGCTTCCTACAGAAATGTTAGACATTTTAACTAACGAAGTAGAAAAAATTATATCAAGTAATTTTAATTCGCATTCTGCATATAACCAAAATCTATTAGGTCATATGCAACATGAATACGATTTAGTTAACTGTATTAATATAGTTGAACCCTTTGTATTGTACCTAGCTAATATGTATAATGAACAATACCATTGGTTTAATAATAATGACGCTAACTACGAAAACGATCGACCAAAGCAATTAAAATTAACTGACTTATGGGCCAATATACAAAAGAAGCATGAGTTTAATCCTCCACACGAACATACTGGTATTATGAGTTTTGTTATATGGATTAAAATTCCGTACGATCTTGCAGACGAAGAAGCATACTTTCCGCCAGTAAGTGGCAATGCAAATAGAACATCAAAATTTTCATTCCATTACTCAAACTTAATTGGTCAACATCAGCATTATATGGTAAATGTTGACAAAGATCACGAAGGAACTATTGTTATGTTTCCTTCTAAATTAAATCATAGTGTTAATCCGTTTTATACATCTGATGATTACAGAATATCAATATCAGGAAATATTAGGATGATATCGTGATGATTAAAGAATATAATAATTGTATACCGGAATGGTTGCACAATAGAACAAAAGCTCAACTTGAAGATCCATCAGTAAGTTGGTATTTTCCTAGCACCAACGATAGTAATTTATCAAATGCTGCATTTTGTAAAAATCATTATAATCATCCTGCAAATTATGAAAATTGGGCAGAGGCTGATAGTTTAATATATGTGCTTGATTATTGGATACATGCAAACAAAGATTGGTTTGAGTTCGAAAGGGTGCAGCGTTGTATGACAAATTTCTATGCAAGAGGACAATGCACTAGTATGCATACTGATATACCAGACGACGGATATTATAGTCTATTGTACTATGTTAACGACAGCGACGGCGGCACACAAATTAATGGCACTAAATTTAATCATACAGAAAATAAAATGTTATTTTTTAAGAGCACACTTCTTCATGGTGCTATTCCGACTGTAACAAGTCCCAGAAGGCTAACAGTAAATTGGGTATTAAAAGGAAAGATAAAAAAGCCCGCTTAACGCAGGCTTTTTATTTTTTAATGTTCAACGTCTCCGACGTCTCTAAAATCGTTAAACTCAGTAGGATCCGGTGGTACATCTAACCATTTCGGTGCTTCAATTGCAGTAATTGGTCCAGGTGCTGTTGGCCAAGTAATATCTGCAGGCTTATGTAAATTATCCCAATCAAGTGTATCTGTTATATTACGCAATTCTGATCTATACGCAGCCCATGCAGCAACTTGTTCAGCAGTTAAAGGTGCATCATTTAACTGAGTCCAATCAGTCATAATAAATTTAAATTGACGAGGACCGTCTACCCAGCGTTTATACTTTTCAGCTTTTGATATTTCAGTTATTATCCATCGTTGTTCTATAGTACCATCTTCATTTTTTTCAATATTACCTTGATAAAACTCTTGATGTTCTCCAACAGTCTTAGGGTTAGGTTGATTATCATAAAGAATTACAGCAAACCCGTTAGCTGCTAGTAAATCTTCAGTGATATCTTTAGTATCTAAAACATACTCCATATTTTCGTGTGAAATAGGAGATTCTATTGGATTTCCGTCTTCGTCTATTTTTATAAAAAATGCCATTATTATTTTCTTCCTATTATAATCAATTATTGATCAGCAGTGTTGGTGCTTGGATACGCTCTGCCGTTACCCCAGATGATTCTAACAGCGCCAGGTCCACCCCAGCCTCCGCCATGTGACGTGCCGCCGCCGCCGCCGCCGCCACCGAAGCATCCACCACAACTCCAGCCGTTACCTTGGCCGTTATTCCATGGTTCACCTGGTTTGCCGCACGTTCCGTTTGAGCCCTGGCCGCCGCCACCGCCAGTTGAGTGACTATAACCTCCGTTACCACAAGTTCCGTTATTTCCCTGACCGTAAATACCGGTGCCGCCGCCACCACCTGTTCCGTATGTCGAACTATGGTGACTATTTGCGTTGCCGCCTCCGCCGTGGCATCCAGTGTATCCTGAATTTGAATAACGACATTGGTTGCCGGCATATCCGCCGCCACCACCGCCGCCGCCTGCTGTATCTGGGTATGCAGGGGTGCCGCTGGCGCCTCCTGCGTTTCCAGTAATTGCTCCAGTATTAATATAGCAACAACCCGGGCAACATCCGCAACGTCCGCCGTTTGCTGCCATAATGTTAGGGAAACAACTACATCCGCCGCCACTTTGACTCCAACATCCGCCGCGCCCTACTGCAATTGTATAGCTACTTCCCGGAGTTACAGGAATTCCGTTAGCCCAAGTTAAGGCGCCGCCTGCTCCTCCACAGACAGCCCAGCCGTAATAGCCGCCGCCTCCGGCGCCGATTGCAGCAACACTAACTGTACTAACACCTGCAGGAGCTACCCAAGTATAGTAGGATTGGTCACCTGCTGTGTTGGTAACGCCGGTATATATTGCCTGGCCAATTGGTGGGTTAACCACTAACGACCATGTAAACGCTCTATAAACTGTAAAACCATTTGCAGTAGCGCCTACTGTAAAGTTATATGTATAACTTCCCACACTATCTGAACTAGTACCACTAATTACGCCGTTGCCAGCATTCAGTGATGTGCCAGCTGGATATTGTCCGCTGGATAATGTATATGTGATCGATCCAGTGCCGACAGTTGCTGTTACAGTTTTACTAATGGCGCTGCCTGCTCCGAAGGTACTAGTTCCGAGATTACTAGCTGTGCTCCATGTTGGAACAGCGTTAGTTAATGAAACTCCTAGCTCAAAGTTAAATCGTTTAATTACTGAACCTTGTGCTGCTTCAATTTTTAATGTATAAGATGGTAGTGTAGCAGCACTTAATGATCCGCTAACTACACCTGCACTGCTTATTGATAAGCTTAATGGTAATGCTTCAAATGCCGTAAATGTTACTGGATCCGGTAAAGTTGTACTAACTATTCCTTCAGCAATTAAATCAATGCTCAGTGTTGAATTTTTATTGAATGTTCCTAGAGTATCTGCTCCAGTAAGTGCAGTAGACCCCCAATACAATCCACCGTCTACACCACTTGACGTTAAAACAGCTCCTGAAGATCCTGTTTTGTCAGGCATATTTTCCCATTGGGTAAAATAATTGGTACCATCTGACGCAACTGCTAACGTAAATCCGTCTTCAATAATTGTTGCATTAGTGCCTTTGCCGCTAGGGCCGTTAAACACACCACTAGGCGTTGTTAATGTAACATCGCCTCCGGAGTTATTCCAGTAGTAAGTGTTAACTCCGGCATACGGTGCTGGGTTCGGCAAAACTACAGTGTACGGTCCAGATCCAGTAAGCTGAACTACTTGGCCTGCTTGTATAAATGTTTCGGTGATTGCTCCGGTAATTTTTCGCGAAGCAGGCAAGCCACCTGTACTATTATTTAACCTTCTTCCCATGTCTATTCTCCTAAATACTTATTGTTATTTATCATTGTTATACTGAGCTGGTTTCAATGCCCATAGCTAATGCATTTACGTTAGCAGAACTAGATCTTACGACTAATATTTTATCTGCTTGCATTGCAATACCTGTTCTTTCAAGAACATTGTTTGGTAATATAGTTGCTTCGTATTCAAGATATTCAGCATTAGACGGAGTAGCCGTATCACTTACTGATAGTCGTACTGTTGCCGCGGTTGTTCCTCTATTTACAAAACCAACTGTTGCTATTGTAAACGTGTCCGCTGGACATGTATATAGTGTTGTATTTGCTCCAGCTGATAAATCAGCAGTGCCTAATATTCCTGTTGCCATTTTATTTGTTCTCCATTATTGTAAGAAATAGTTCCATGCTTGCGGATATCCATTAATACCCACGTTAAAATTCATCGGTGCAGTTACATTAATTGTTACTCCTGTAGGAGTAGTTATTTCTGTACCTATTATTTTGACTTGTCCAGCAGTAATACTATTTACGTTTAGTGTTGCTGCGCCGCCACCAATTTGAGATGTGATATAAGTTTTAATTGCTCGCTGAGTTGGCAATATATTATCCGAATCAGCAGCAAATGTACCATCTGCTGAGAATTCAGTAATTAATGCACTCGTGCCGCCTAGTGATACAGAACCTAGTTGTAGTTCTTGCAGTCCACTAATATTAAATGCATCAGCATCTAAAGTTGCTATACCTGTTGATTGTTCTACACTAAACAACTCACCGACTCGGAAGTTACCATCTTGGTCAGTACTTGTATAGAATACTCGTCCACCTCCTCTTTCGTATGTTTCTTTAGTTGCATCTGGCTCTAACAGCGGTATGTTTGGATAGTTGGTGTTAGCAAAGTTTCCAGTACCAATATCAAGGAAATCGTGCCCAGTTAGTCGACATTGACTGTAACGATATCGTATCGATATGCCTTCAGCGTGTTCAGGAGAATCAGTAATACCAACTTCCGGACTAAGCTGTAATAATGCACTAAACGGACCAGTTCCTAGTAAGTTTCTTACTGTAACTAGTTTGTAGTAAACATTTGGAATACCTGCAATCTCTACGTTTGACCCTGCTAACGGAACTGATGTTAAATTTTCAACCTGTACATACGAGCCTACTTGATATTGATCTGCGTAACCATCACCTGTAGGTACTGCCGAAGCTAGCGAGTAGCCTGATCCTCTGTTAGTCCATGTTGGTTGACCTAATACGCCGTTACCGTATCTAACTAATGTCGGAGCTTCTACAGTATTACTAGGATCTGTAATAGTTAGTGTAGGCAAACTTGTATATCCTTGTCCAGGATCAGTTATTCTAATTTCTACAATTTTTCCATCTTCTACTCTTGCTCTAGCTTTAGCAGTGTCTGCATAAAGTCCACTTGGAGGCGTGTTAAATGTAAGTCTTGGTTCAATTAAGTACGAAGTACTATCATCTAATGTTGGTGAAATTGCAGCGTTAGTTAAGTGATCCCAACCTGCGGTATCGTCGCTCATTTTCTTTACTGTGGCTATCTTAGTTCCTGAATTATATGTATCTATATATGCATATTGGCCAGCGCCAAGACCTGTAAGTATGTAAATTGCCATTCCAACAAATGCAGCACTTGTGTTTGTATCTGTGTTTGATAATGTAATTTGTGTAGCAGTTCCAGCTTGCGAGTAGTTACTTGCCGTTACATACCCTTCGCCACCTTGATTATCGCTCGGATTTATTAAACGTACTTGATATACTGCGTCATTTTTAATTACTGGACTATTAATAACTGCTCCAATACCATCACCAGATAAGTTAAACAGCGTTGCTGCTCCTATTTGTGAAACTACAAATGTTAAGTCAGGTGCGCCGCCACCGCCAAGATCGCTATCAGAAATTGTAATAATATCTCCCTGAACATGACCCGAACCGCCTTTAACAATAAGAAGTGTGTTAACAAGCCCGCCTGATTCTATTGTTATATCAAACTCTTGTCCTGTTCCTGCGCCATTTGATGTTCCTACTACGCCGTTATATGATCCAACTGTACGTAGGGCATTAGCTGCTCCAATTGTTCCAACTAGTGTAATTGCATCTGTAGCAGAAGTATATCCAATGCCTGCATTTTTATATTCAAATTGTAAAATTTGATCACCGTTTGTAAATACACTTTGTACAATTGCATCAGTTGAAAAGTTGTCTACTGTTCCTGTAATCGGAGTCTCTGTACCATCAACACCTTCAGATACTGTACCAAATGCTCCATAGGAACTGTTGCCGTTAGTAGCACGAATCTTTCCACCGTTCTCTGCTAAGTAGCCAATGTGTCCGTAGTATGAGAACACCGAAACAAGTTCTGTTCTAGCTAAGTTTGTACACCAAACGCCAATACCGTCACTTAAAACTTGCGTAAAGTCGTTTGCTACAACTGAATCGTTGCCGCCTGCATGCAAGTCGCCATCAATTTTTAAACCTACACATCCAGTACCAAACGTAGTTACGTTTTGTACATAGCATGATTTTGTAGATACCCAAACACGGGTATCTGTAGGGCCCCACCCGGGATCTAAACTAACATATGCACCAGCACTAGGGCGCTGTGTTCCATATGCATTTACTGAGCCTAATGTACCATTTAGTCCACTTATTGTACAATTTCTTAACCCTGTTCCGTTTCTTACATAGAACATGTCTTCCAATGTAGACCCAAGAACTGCATTAACATAGTATCTTGCAGCTAGTAGTGCTTTATAATTACCTGTGTAATTTAAATCATATTGTATAGCAGTAATATAACGATCAACATCTCTACGACATTTTGCTTCATCATAGACATATCCAGGATATGTTGCTGTAATGTATGCAATTACTTCGTCCTTAATAAACGTTCTATTTATTTCAAGTACTTCAATAGCATATGTATATCCTGTGGTAGCTACTGGGGTGTTTGTTCCAACTAAGGTTGGCTCAGTACCAGTAGCATTTATTTTAAAGTCAATGTATTCCTTAATATCAGTTACAATAGCAGCAGCTGAAATTCCAGCAGCAGCAGAACCTGCAGGGCGTGAAGTTACTTGAGTGGTAGCTGTATTTTTAGTCCAGCCAGCTGTATTATTTTCAATAACATTATCAATGAATGTTGCCATGTGTGTTATTGCTGCAAGACTGTAAGTAACATCTCCTGCATCTACAAACGAGCCGCCTGCTACAATTTTAGTTGATCTTAATTCGTCGCCAACTACTGCTGTATCTTTTGGAATAATAATTGGTAATATTTCGTTAAATTGTCCTGTTTTAACATTAATGGTATTATTTATTTGTATTTGTGCAGGAATTCCTACAGGCGTTGCTGCTGTAAGTGCATTCGATACAATTTGTACTAATGCTGCTGCTGACGGTCTTGCATCAAATTCTTCACTATATGCTGCATCTTTATGCTGTGTTATTGGAGAACCTACTGCATTCAGTGTTTGATAATTAGCAGCTGGGTCTAATTGCTGTAATGCTGCATTCATAACTGTAACAGCATACACTAGTCCTGCTGCTGTTTCGCCGTCTTCGTCGGCAATTGCTGCAATTAGAGAATTACCATCAAAGTATGATAATGCTGCTATTCTGCTTTTTTCATTGCCTCCGTGAGTTAAATCGTAAACTACTGCATCAACGATCAGTCCAACATCTCTGCGGCACGTTTCTTTTGTATATGTAAATGCATTAGTAAACGGAGCAATGTCATTAGCTATTTGATAGTCAACCCATTCAACTGTTTCAGCTTGAATAAAACTTTTATTCAAACTTAACAAATGTGCTGCATTTGGTCTTAAAGGACCTTTATCTATTTGTTCTGCTGCATAGCGTACTGTTTTCCATGGTTGATCAAGGGTAGTACCGTAAAGTGGAGCAGGAATGTCTACTCCGTTGTTAGTCTCAACATAATAAACATGATTGATACTACCTAAGTATGTCCATTGTGGAGCAACACCTGCTGAATTAACTTTTAATGATTGACCTGGTAATCCCACTGGTAATCTAGTCGGGCCGGCGCCGCCATAATAAACCAAGTCGCCTGCAGTTGTAATAACTGATACTTCTGGGCCGCCGGACATAATATTCCAATAAAGTCCTACAACGTCTTGGTCTGGTCTATTTTGAGCTGCAATTTCGTCTGAAGTGTGACCTAATACACAAACGTAACTATTAAACCCGGTACTAACAACGTCGCCGAGTTCATATAACGTACTATCGGCCCAGTCGCCCTTCCAGAAGAAACCACTGTTTAACTTTTCCCAATATAGAACGTTAGGTGGTACATTATTAAAATTGTCTGCAATACATATATAAGTATAACCGTTAAGTCTAACTACGTCACCGACTTCATACGCATGGTCTGAACTATCGTCTGCCCAGTCTCCTAAAAATTTAAATCCAGTATTAAATAATTCCCACTCATCTGGATTAACTGTAGGTTTTACCTGTCTATTTACTGTCTTAGAAACATATGTATATCCACCATATGATACTATATCACCAGGCTGATATCTTACATCGTTGTCCCAGCTATCTTCAAATTCTAACCCTGGTACAAATATTGCCCAATTAGCTTCGTCAGATTCAAATTCAAATGTACTAGTATGATAAGTTGTACAAATCCAAAGGTCGCCGCCCCATTTTACTACGTCGTTAATTCTATAACGAGTAGGAGTATACGTCCAGTCACCTAGATATACAATACCTTTATGTAAATATTCCCACTTTGATTGATCTACTTCTAGGCCACTTGTAAGTGATGCTGCACTAGTATGTCCTTGTATACAAATATATAGTTGGCCGCCGTATCTTGCAACATCATTACTTTTGTATCTTGTATCAACGATCCAATCATTCTTCCAGTCAAAACTACTTGAAAACACTTCCCATTTTGGTTGATCATTTTCCAGCCCGAGTGCAAGATCGTCTGTGCTAGTATGTGATTCGATACACAAGTAAACAGTAGCGCCATATTTTACTAAATCGTTTATTTTATAGCGAGTACTAACTTCCCAGTTTGATTTATAATCAAAGCCTTCGGCAAATAAATCCCAAAGCAGTTGATCTGCTTCTAATCCACTTGCTACTGTATCTACTGAGGTATGTTCTGTATTTGTAATATAAAGATACCCTCCATATTTTACAATATCATCTACATAATATAAAGTACTAACGTCCCAGTCGCCGCGCCACTTTTGGCCGTCGGACATTTTATTCCATTTATCGGCATTTTGTATAAACTGAGCAGCACTAGTATGTCCTGCTATACAAACGTATGTGCTTCCGCCAGCGCGGATAATATCATCTTTATAATATACAGTGCCAGTAGTCCAATCGTTCTTAAAAACGAATCTAATTCTACCTAGTTTAAATTCAGCCATTTTGCAGTTCCTTTAGTATATTTATCATTATCTATTATTTAAACATTGCACGAGCTAACATAGAGCCTGAAATGCCACTTTTAAAGTTTATTGTTCGATTTACTTGAATAGTACTTCCACCGGTTGTACTAATAGTATTACCAGTGATCTGTACTTCACCTGCAATAAGAGTATTTGTTGAAACGTTAGATGTTCCGCCCCCTAGTCTACTTTCAATATAAGTTTTAACTGCACGTTGTGTTGGAAGAATATTATTACTATTAGCAATAAATGCACCATCTTTGGAAAATTCTCTAACAACAACGGCTGTTCCGCCGACTTGTATGCCGCCTAATGTTAATTCTGTTAAGCCGTTAAGTTCAAAATAACTAGCATTAATACTTACAATACCAGTTCGTTGTTGTACTTCAAACAACTCACCGACTCGGAAGTTACCATCTTGGTCAGTACTTGTATAGAATACTCGTCCACCGCCGGCTTCTTGTACTTCGTTAGCAGGTTTTGGATCGTTTACTCCTTGATAGCCAACTACATACAATCCCGGATAATTTGTTTCTAACGCATTACCAGTACCAATATCAAGGAAATCGTGACCGGTTAATCGTACTTGACTATATCGCTGTCTAATAATCATCCCAGTATTATGCTCAGGAGACTCTGCTCTGCCCAATGTTGGTGATAACTGGATTATTGCTGAATAATTACCTAATGACCCTGTTACTGAACCAAAAGATACTACGCGATAAGTTACATCATTAATTCCTGTAATTACTAAGTTGTCACCTGGACCAGGTAGTCTAATCATATTAGATACAATAAGATCTGCGCCAATTTGGAACGAGTCTGCAAATCCATCACCAGTAATAGTAACTTTAGCAGAAGCATATTCGTGCCCTCTATTAGTAAATTTAGGTTGCGGCAATACTCCGTTATTAATTCTTGGCACAAACGTAGCGTCTAAAGTATTGTTTGGATCAACTAATGCAATACCCATATTTTCTATAGTATATCCGCTTCCTGGTTCGTATATATGAAATTCTTTTACTCTACTTGAATCTATTATTGCTCGTACTAATGGTTTTGCTCCGGTTGTTAGTACATCAACGTTGCTTTGACTCGATTGGTTTGCTATAAATCGTGGTCCAATATTAGATTCACCTGCTGCAAACGTTGAATATGCTCCGCTTCTAAACAATGTTTTAATAGTACTGTCTTCCATTTCAGAAGACCATATACGACCATCAGGTGACATAGATACTACGTTAGTTGTTAACGTAATTGCTGCAAATGTACCTTGACTGTATTCAACTTTGCTCCATGCTCCGGCTGTATCTGTGTCGACTTCTGATCTATACCAAGTAATGCCATCAAAACTATATAATCTAACATCAGATCCACTTTGTACTGCTACAAATCTATTATTTCCGTAAGTTATTGAGTTCCAATTTCCAGATAACGGAACTGTAAGGGTAGTCCACGAAGTTCCGTCAGTTGACGTAGCCCAAGTGCTACCATATTTTATAGCAATAAATTTTCCATTACCGTATGCAACATCTCTATGATTATTTGAAGGAAGTGCTCCGCCGGCTAGCCAATTATTACCCAAATCATTAGAGTATGCCGTGGATGTTGTTCCGTTAACGCCGCCTGCAATTAGTACTATCCGTGTACCACTATATGCGCCAGCTGCCCAATAGTTAACTGCTGGTAGAGTTTCTTCAGCCCAAGAACTTCCGTTTGAGGTTCTTATAACAACAGCAGTTGACTGCGTTGATTGTAAAAATACTGCTGTGCCGCCTCCTGTAGCAACATTAGTCCATGTACCGGCAGGAATTGATACAGAGTTCCATGTAGTTCCGCCATCAGTTGATAGACCACCTGCTGTTCCGCCTGCTTGTGCTCCTGCCCAAGTATTGCCGCCTAACCATGCAATTGCTCCAAATATTGTCGGAGCTAACACATTAGTTACTAAGAATGGTGGTTCGTCGATTGAAACTCTAGTTTCAATCGAATAGCGTGTTGTTTGATCTAGTGTAGCTGCAATTGGGTAACCTGGATATAAGTGATCCCATCCTTGTTTTCCATCTGATTCTCTAGATACAACAAGATCTTTTGATAATGGATTAAATCCTGTAACTATACCGTATTGCCCAATTCCTGCGCCTTGTGTAATAACAATTCTCAATCCTTCTAAAGTAGCAATTGTGTTAGTATCAGCAACAGATATTCTAATACCCAACGGTGATCCGCCTTGAGCATAGTTAACTACTTGGCCGTAGTTAATGCCGCCTGCTGTACTTGAATCGCCTGGGTCTGTTAAACGTAATTCTGAAAGGCTACCCTTTCTAAATTCGTTATATTCTACAGCAGCGCCTGCGCCTGGGCCTGTAACAGCTGCCGCTGCTGCGGAGTATTCTTGTCCAGCATGTGAATATCCTAATGCAATTAATGCATCCGTATTTGTAAATACTTGAGCAACTGTTGCTTCTTTACTTCTGTTATTTACTAATGCTGTAATTGGATCTTCTGTACTGTCAAATCCTTCAGCAACACTACCGTAGGTACCGTAAGAATTATTTCCGTTAGTTCCACGCAACCTTCCGCCATCAGTTGACAAATATCCAATATGACAGTAATATGTAAACACTGATACAAGTTCTGATAACGCATTATTTGAAGCCCAGTAACCGATACCATCTGGAATAATCTGTGTAAAGTCATTTGCAACAATTGATTTATTGCCACTATTATGTAATGAACCGTTAATTCTCATTCCAACACACGCTGTACCAAATGTCGATACGTTTTGTATATAAGGTGATTTACTAGTAATATGTACACTAACATCATCCGGACCAGTTCCTGGATCAAGACCGACAAATGCACCTGCTGTTGGACGTCTAGTTAAATATTCATTAGTTGCGCCTAGTACGCCTGAAAGTCCTTGAAGGGTCATATTTCTTATGCCAGAACCGTTTCTAACATAAAACATATCTGCAAGTTCGTGGCCAATTTGTGGCATTACTATTGTACTTCTTAACTCATCTCCTACAAGTGCTACATCAGCAGGTACTGAAATAGGAAGAACTTCTTCATAAATTCCAGTTTTAATAAAGATAGTTGCCGGAGCACGTAATGCTTCGTTAGCTAAAATATAGTCACATGCATACTTGATTGTTCTAAAAGGAGCAGATATAGTAGTGCCACGATTAGGACCATCTACACCTTCTATCGAAACATAATAAACTTTATCAACAAAATCTTGTTTTAACCAGCTTACTGCATCACCATTAGGTCCTACCTTTAGTACTGTGCCGCTTAACCCAATATCTAAATCAACAACATTAGATCCGTCGTGTGTTCTAATATCTCCTCTATCTGCTAAGACGTTGTCTTGAGATCCGCCTACTATCACAACCCAATTAGCTCCAACACCTGCTGCATCTGTTTTAGGATTTACACCGGTGTGCTGTTGTACTGCACTATACGAAGTTCCGGCATATACTGCAATATCTCCAGGATAATAAAGCTGTGTACTAAACCAATTACCTATATATTGATTACCGGTGATTAGTATTTGCCAATTAACCGTTGATGTAGGATATATTCCTGCTGCATGATCTGTTCTTGCAACATATACATATCCATTATTTCTTACTACATCGCCTGTTTTGTACGCTGTTGCAGCAGACCATTCGCCTTGGAATTTATAGGAAGCAATTAATAGTTCCCAGTCGCCGGTATCTTGTAGTATTCCATTTACTGAAGGAACACTATTAATATTATTTGTTAATGACGTGTATATGTAGCCGCCATATTGTACAATATCTCCCTGTTGATATTGTACAAGACTAGACCACGACGATTCATAACTAAGTCCAGGTAACCACAATTCCCAGTTTGCTACTTGACTGTCATTAGCTAGTTCAATACCATCAGATGTATGTGTTGTAATACATTTCCACAAGGACGGGCCGTACTTAACAATATCACCAATACGGTAATATGTTTCATCAGCATAATCTTGTCTATATTCAAGACCAGTAAGTACAACTTCCCAGTTTACAATATTATCTTCTATGTTTAATGTACTTGTATGACCAGTTACACAGCGATATACATTTCCGTTATATCTTACTATATCATCTTTTCTATATCTAATTCCATCTGTAAGATTGCCCTTCCAAAAGTCAGAAACAGTTACAAGCGTCCACGAACTTTGGTCGTCTTCTAAGCCAAGTGCATTTGTCGTTGTTGCTTGGTGTTTAGTATTACACACATATACATCGCCGTTATATCTTACAACATCGCCAAGTTCATAATAAGTTAAAATTGTCCACTCATTTAACCAATTATTAGTAGTAGCTAGTAATGTCCAATATATAGTATCACCAGTGAGTCCAGTAATTAAAACAGCATTTGATGTATGTGAAAAAACGCATTTGTACACATAGCCTTTCCATTTTACAATATCATGTTCGTCATAATACGTATTTGTTGCCCAGTTGCCGCTCCATACTGCGCCGCGTTGCATTATTTCCCATTTTGGTATTATATCACGACTATCAATATAAAAGCTTGGATCAGAAGTGTGTCCTGTAAGACAAACATAAACTGAGCCTTGGTAGTAAACTACATCGTCTTTAGTATACGCTGTTGCGCTGGTCCAAACATTTTTCCACTTAAACCTAATTCTATCTAATTTAAAATCTGCCATTTTTATCTACTTCCGTAATTATCCTGCTGATGAATCATTTTCATCATATGTATATTTTTGATTCACTCTAGCAACCAATTCGCCGTCATCATTAACATAATACCAAATGTCTTTAGTATCCCAATGATATTGTTCATAGTTTAAATTTTGATAAACTAAATTATGATTAACATCTCTTCCTTCAGAAAAGTTTTGACCTTCTGAAAAATTTGGATAGTTTTGATCTGGGTCACCGGGATTATTGATAGTTAGCGTGTCTGTCTTTTTTAACTGATCCACCTTACCAAGAAATAGCTCACCATGATCTGTCCTTCTAAGCCCATAAAAGAATCTGTCTTTAAGTTGTGCATACAGTTGATCTGGTGTTGTACCTATATAATTTGACATACTTTTTCCTTATACAATATCTACATAACTTAATACAGCATCAACTGATTCGTCTTCATCTGATACAATATATAACTGATTTGATGGTGCAAGTATTAATTTTTCACCTGCACTTAGTGCTCTTAAACTAGAATTAGGAGGTAACATAACATCTTTCATAAAGTAACCATGTACGCTATCATCGCCCTTTATTGATATGCTTACATATATTACCGATTCTGTTAAATTTGCTAAACTAATTCCTATAATAGTTGACCGTGTTCCTGCATCAGTTTCAACTGCAAGTACTGGTAAAACTCCTATATCTTTTAGTATTTTATTTTTAAATGTTGTTGCCATACTATATTTACCCTAGTGTTAAAATGTATTCAATTGCTAAATTTTCAGCAGCGTTAAATGTAATAGCTCCCGACGAACCTGCAACTGATACCCAGCTATTTCCGTCCCATATTTCTAAATACTGTTGATCAGTATTAAAACGGGTCATGCCTAATTCTCTATACGGAGGACTTGGTCTTTCAATATCTAAACCAACCGGTACTACAAATGCGCCTGTACCTTCAATTTTTACATAGCCAGTTCCTGAATTTCTAAAATATGTTGTTCCGTTTGCCTGTGTGTTAGTTATTGAACTACCTTTAAAAGATAAATTATCAATAGCAACACTGCCTATTCCATTTCCGCTAAGATTTAAGTTAGTATCAGTTGTTATGGTACTTATTAAATTTCCGTCAATACCGATATCATCAACTTCTATTCTGTCTGATCTTAATCTAACAGAATCCATATCTGCAACAAGTGAGCCGTCTGCATAAAATCTGATAGTGTTATCATTTGCGCCGGGCGTTAGTTCAGCAGTAATATATGTATTTAAGTCTAAATCATATACACCATTTAATGCAATCCAATTACCGTCATAACCTTCAAATAAATTATTATCAGTGTTATATCTTATCATGCCTAGTGCGGGTATTGCAGGGCGTTCTGCTGACGATCCAGTTGGTAAGTTTAAAGATCCATTTGATTCGATACGTATTGTTCCGCTATCGGCATTGAGTATTACATCGCCACTTAAACTCTCAATAGTATTTCCACTAATCCTTAAATTTCCAGTGTCAATTTTTTCTCCGGTAATAGTCGTAGAACTACCACCTGTTGTAATTGTAATTCCGTTTTGTGTATTAATGTTAACTGTACTAGAACTAAAAGTAACAGTGCCGTCTGCTTGATTTACGTGAAATAAATCGCCAACTCTAAAATCACCCTTTTGATCAACAGTATTATATCTTACTTGTGCATTATTAAATTCTACAACTTCATTTGCTTGAATAATAGTTAATGGGTCATTAGTAGTATTTTTACCATTCCCAATATATGACATGTTGTGTCCAACAGCATACATAATAACACCAGGGCCGTCACCAACTAAACCGTAGTTACCGTATACACTTGCACTACCGATTAATCTTACTTCTGCACCAAAGTCCGAAGTATCTGCTAATGTTATATAGTTTGCTGTTGCACCGTTACTAAAACGTAAATCTTGCGCACTAAGTGTATCGTCTTCAATTATAATGCTACTATCTACTGCGTTGTTAAAGTGTAATAGTAAAACTGTATTTGAGTCGCTTACAAATTCCGATATTAACCCACCAAAGTTTGCAGAGTATCTAGCAGTTGTGCTTACACGGAATTCGTCAATGTATCCGTTGACAAAGAAATCAGCTCCGTCCCATCTAGAACCAATAATTAATGGCTTTGCAACACCATAGTTAGTTATATCAACCCACGGCGTTCCTTGACTTACTCCATTAACAAATAATCGTGTTGTACTTGCGCTACGACTAACTGCAATATGATACCAAGTATTAATAGCCAGTGTTGATCCAACAATTCTGTCAGTGTTGTAAGAAAAGTATCGAACCCGGGCGCCTGTGATATAAAGTACCGGAGCAACGTCTGTTCCTGCACCAGCTCTAAAATCAAATAAAGTTTGTGTAGCTGCTACACTATTAAAGTAAAAATATCCTTCAATAGTAAAGTCAGTTGCTGTGCCGCCGCCTGCATCGTCAACAATAGT
>TARA_B110000503_G_scaffold37367_2_pt1 | contig 35678 bp, 38 predicted proteins | sample TARA_B110000503 | Tara Oceans TARA_B110000503 (sample SAMEA4397472) | marine metagenome | biome: Polar Biome; feature: [SRF] surface water layer (ENVO:00010504); material: water (ENVO:00002006), including particulate matter (ENVO:01000060) such as... | depth 5 m | reverse complement strand
CGAGATTAACAGTATACACAGGAGGTCGGTTGTTAGGCACTATTGGTCTTTTTTAAGCTCCCCCGCCTCTATATACTATTTCACTTTAGGCAGGTAAGCACAGCCCTCAAGCATAAGGCAGCCATGAGCCAGAATAACAATGTATCCATCTCTGTGGAGGTGGTGACCGGGGCCAAGGCGTTGCGCCAGTTTTTGGCTCTACCTCATCGTATCTATGCGTCTGACCCTGCTTGGATTGCGCCGCTGAATTTCATGAAGCGTGAGCAGCTTTCCAAGGCCAATCACTTTTTCGAGCATGCTCGCTGGCGCGCTTGGATTGCGTATAGAAACGGCATCACAGTAGGACGAATCACCGCACAGATTGATGAAATGCACCTGCAGCAACACGTCGACGCTGTCGGATATTTCGGCATGCTGGAGGCAGATGATGACCCGGCTATATTTTCGGCCCTGTTTGGCGCAGCCGAAGACTGGCTGAGAAGTGAGGGAATGCAGCAGGTGCGCGGCCCCTTTAATTTACACGTCAACGAAGAGGTGGGGCTGTTGGTAGATGGGTTTGCCACGGCGCCCTACGTATTGATGGGCCATGCGCGCCGCTGGTACGGCCCCTCAGTGGAAGCCCAGGGTTATGTGGGCGCGAAAGACCTTCTGGCTTATCAGGTGCGGCCTGACTTTGAAGCTCCCCGAGTCATGGAGCGGCTGGCCAGTCGGGTGTCTGATAGGGTGAAAACGCGACCTATGAGGCGCAAGCATCTGGCGGAAGACGCGCGCATTATGCTGAAAATCTTCAACGATGCATGGCAGAACAACTGGGGTTTTGTGCCCTTGGCAGAGTCTGAGTGGCTTGAAACGGTTTCAACACTTGCCAAGCTGATGCCGGATGACTACATTCAGATTGCAGAGTATGACGGCGAGCCGGTCGCCTTTATTGTGGCACTGCCGAATCTTAACGAGGCTGCCCGCGATCTTAATGGCCGTTTGTTGCCCTTTGGTTGGGCCAAGCTTCTTTGGCGTCTTAAGGTGCGTCACCCCAAAACAGCCCGCGTCCCCCTGATGGGCGTCAAGCAGAGCTTTCAGCATTCTCGCCTCGGCCCGACACTGGCCTTCATGGTCATAGACGCGGTGCGCAAGGCGTTACATGCCCGCGGTGTAAAGGATGTTGAGATGGGCTGGATACTTGAGGATAACGACGGCATGCGCAGTATTATTGAAACCATCGGCGGCCTCGCGTATAAACGCTACCGCGTCTATCAAAAAGACTTGTAGTTATGCAGCTTGATCCGGAATTACATCAAATGGTCGCCATCGTACTGGCAGGCGATCGTACTAAGGCAGACTCATTGATCAATCATACCGAGGCCGGCAGCAAGGCCATGATTGATCTGGATGGCACCCCTATGGTGCGCAGGGTGCTTGACTCCCTGCGCATGTCGCGGGTGGTGAGTAGAATCTATATGACCGGGCCTGAGGCCAGTGAGGTGGCGACTGACCCCGCCCTGCAAAAGTGGGTTGACGATGGTGAAATGACTTGGAGCGAGCCCGGTATTAGTCCTAGTACCAGTGCCTATGAGGTCATGTCGCGGTTGGGTCCTGAGGATGCAGTGCTACTGACGACGGCCGACCACCCATTATTGACGCCTGAAATTGTTGATGCATTCGGTCGGCAGAGCCTAGCAGACGATGTTGATGTCACGGTGGGTCTAGCGCCCTACGCATTAGTTGCTGAGGCTTATCCCGGCATACGTAAAACGGTATTGCACTTCAGTGACGGGGACTTCTGCGGTTGCAACCTGTTTGCCTTCATTACCCCAGAAGGACGGCGCGCTGCCAAGTTCTGGCGCAAGATCGAACAAGAACGCAAGAAGCCACTGGTGGTCATTGGTTTGCTGGGGTGGTGGGCAGTCATACGTTATCGCTTCGGATTCCTGTCCCTGGAAGAGGCGTTGGCCAAACTGAGTAAGCGTCTGGGACTGCGCATGCGTGCGGTCATTCTGCCTTACGCGAATGCCGCCATCGACGTGGATTCAATCGCTGACCTGATGTTGGTCAAGGGCGCGCTGGCAAAAGCGGCGGAAGAAGACGCCTGATAAAGCGCTAATGACCGCGATTGATTCGCAGCGTTCTGTTTGTCCCTTCACAAAACTCCCCCACTTCAGGCCGGTAGCGTCGCGAATCGATGCTTACCTGCCAGCCTCCGCCAGTGCGTTCTATTTGATAGCGGTTGTAATGGGCGATATCTGCCCCGTGCAGTCCCAGAGCAGAGGCCGATGGGACAGCGATAATGGGCAAGCTGCCATGGTGAGTCTGTAGTTCGTTGTAATGTGCGCGGTGCCCGTGTCCGTGCAAAACCATTTCGGCGCCATGTTCCTCCAACAGGGCCTGTATTTCGGGTGCGTTGGTCAGGCGTTTACGCCACTTTTCTTTTCCTGCTATTGGACAGTGGTGTAGATAGACGACCCGGAACAGACCTGCATCCGCCGTGCGTTGCAATAGCGCCGGTAGCCTGTTCAATTGTTCGCTATCAATAGTGCCTGTGGCCATAAGAGGTGGCGTGGGGCAAGCGCTGGACAACCCGATAAAGGCGATGCCCTCGCGCACTCTCAGGCTAGGGAAGTTCACTGTTTCCTCTGCGGTGTTGTGGTCGTTATCTGAGGCCATATAGCCCTGCCATAAGGCGAAGGTCTCGCTCCAGGGTGCGGCAACACAAGCGTCGTGATTGCCCGGTACCAGCGCTATTTGGCCGGGATTACCCAGTTCCTGCAGCCACTGCCGAGCCTGTTCGAACTCCTGCGGCAAACCGATATGGGTCAGGTCGCCGGTGACGAGTAGTTGATCGAGCTCCGATAACTCTAAGTCGCGCTGGAGTGCTTCGAGAACTTCCGTGCGGTGCTCGAAGCGGCGCTTTCTGCGCCAGGACAGGTAGCCTAGGCCCCGCTTACTAAAAAGGTCGCGCCCGCGCACTCCTTTCAGCGAACTGAGGTGGGGATCCGAGAGTTGTGCGAAGCACTGCGGCATGGCTTGATGTTCCTCGTCGCCTGTCATTGTAGCATTTACCGATCAGCGCTTGACATCGCAACCAATAGTGCACGCCTAGTTTGGTATTAAGCGCGGCGGATGGAGGCCCCCAGCTCCGCTAGTTTCCTGTCGATATTGGCGTAACCTCGATCGAGGTGATAAACACGGTCGATGACAGTCTCACCCTCGGCGGCCAGAGCAGCAATGATTAATGAGGCAGAGGCGCGTAAGTCAGTGGCCATAACCTGAGCGCCCTGCAGTCGCTCGCGACCCCGAACAATGGCGGTTCGGCCCTGCAATTCAATATTAGCTCCCATACGTTGTAACTCGGCGACATGCATAAAGCGATTTTCGAAAATGTTTTCTACTACCGTGGCAGAGCCTTCGGCCAACGCGTTGAGCGCCATGAATTGGGCCTGCATGTCGGTGGGGAAGGCAGGGAAGGGTGCGGTGTTTATGTTGACTGCCTTGCAGCGCTTACCGCCAGTGTCGAGATGAATCCAGTCTGGCCCCAGTTTCAGCCGGCAGCCCGCCTGTTCCAGTTTGCCTAATACGTGTTGCAGATAGTCGGGGTTTGTGCCCAGCACGGTGATGTCACCACGCGTAGCAGCCGCAGCGGCCAGAAAGGTCCCGGTTTCTATGCGGTCAGGTGGCACCTTGTGGGTGGCGCCGTGCAGGTGTTTGACGCCTTCGATGGCAATGGTGCCGGTGCCTGCGCCGGTAATGTGGGCACCCATAGATTGCAGTAATCGCGCCAGGTCGCCTATTTCCGGCTCCATCGCACAGTTTTCTAGGGTTGTCACGCCATCAGCGAGAGTGGCAGCCATTAACAGGTTTTCAGTAGCCGTTACTGAAGGAACATCAAACGCGAAATGTGCCCCTCGCAAGCGCTTAGCCTTAGCCTTGAGATACCCCGCCTCGATGCGGATGTCTGCGCCCAGTGCCTGCAGTCCAGCAATATGCTCATTGACGGGCCGCGAACCAATGGCACAGCCTCCCGGTAGCGATACATCGGCTTCCCCAAAGCGGGCCAGCAGGGGGCCGAGCAAGAGGATTGATGCACGGATCGTCTTTACCAGCTCATAGGGTGCTCTTACCGAATGTATTTGGCTGCTGTCGAGGAGCAGCTCAGTACCAGAGCGTTCTACTTTCGTGCCGAGCAATTCCAGCAGTTGCAACGCCGTATCTATATCGCGCACGTTAGGTAAATTGTTGATGTGCAGGGGTTCGGCGCTGAGCAAGGAGGCGGCAATAATCGGGAGTGCAGCATTTTTTGCGCCTGCCACTGTGACCTCACCACGCAATGGACCGCTACCCGTGATGAAAATTTGTTCCATTAGTCTGTCTGAGTGCCGGTGATGAGGCCGGTGGCTTTGAGGCCAGCATAGGCCGCGATGATGGTATCGATCTGCGCGCTGGTGTGGGCTGCGCTGACGCTATTACGCAGCAGAAAATTGGTCGAAGGTGAGGCTGGCGGAATGACCAGGTTGACGTAGACTCCGGCCTCCATCAACGCCTTCCAGCAGTCGATTGTGCGTGAGCGATCCTCCATTGCTACCGCAACGACCGGGCTGGCGGTAGGGCCTACTGGGAGGCCCATAGACTTGAGCCCCTCATAAAGACGGTTGCAGTTGTTCCACAATTTTGCCTGTAATTCCGGTTCAGCGGCGGTTATGCGCAATGCTTCGCGTGTGGAAGCGATAACGGAGGGTGAAGACGATGCGGTGAAGATATAAGAATTGATGCAAAAGCGAATGGCCGCCAATTCCGCATGCCGGCTGACACAAAATCCACCGATGGCACCCAAGCTCTTACTGAATGTCCCACAAAAAAAGTCGACATCTGCTTCCACTCCAGCGGCTTGGGCTGCACCTCGCCCGGTAGCGCCCATGACGCCCATGGAATGTGCTTCATCTACAAACAGATAACCACCGTACTCGCGTTTAACGGCAGCGATTTCCTGCAGCGGGGCAACATCACCTAGCATAGAATAAATGCCTTCGGCGATAATTAACGTCTGATGAGCACGCTCACCCAGCCGGCGCAATCGTTTGGCCAGATCCTCAGGATCGCTGTGCTTGAAACGTATAATTTCTGCACCGCTCAGCTTGACCCCGGTGTAAATACTCGCGTGGCTATCGGCATCAAGGAGAATCACATCTCCAGGGCCGGCCAACGTGGCGCACATGCCCATGGTTGCCGTATAGCCCGTGGAGAATACGATTGCGTTGTCTACGCCGTAAAACTGCGCTATTTCGGTTTCCAACGCTTGATGTTCAGCGAAAGAGCCGTTGGCGAGTCGTGACCCAGTGGTGCCTGTCCCCCAGCGCGCGGTGGCATCTTGGGCGGCTTTAATACAGCGCGGGTCAAACGACAGACCGAGATAATTATTGGTGCCCGCCAGGATGACGTTGCGGCCTTGCACGACGCCCTGTGTGGCAGACAGAATTTTTTCGGTAACGGCGCCAAAGGGCTCAACGTTGCGCTCTGCCAGCTCGGCCTGAAAGTCGGCCATAGGTTTAAATTTGTCGAACATCATGGTTTTGATCTGCCTCGGGGGTTCACCAGTAACGCTTAGAGATTGAGTTGTCTAACCTTGGTTGCTAGGTCACCAATCGTATTGACGTCAGGGAGGATATTTAAGGGAATGGATATGTCGAAGTGATCCTCGATTTTTTCGATAAACTCCATCACCTCTAGGGAGCTAAGCCCGATATCTGCCACCAGTGACGTGCCTTCAGACAACTCTAGCTTGTTTTTATTCTGTGATTCGAGCGCGCTGTAGAGGAAGTTGAGGTATTCTAAATAGTCGGTCATTGTGTTGCTGCTCTTGCGTCAATCAAGGTAAGTCGCTAGATTTCAGAGGCCTAAACTATACCGATGGAATAATAGTAATGCCAGTAATTTGGTTGATCGACGCGTATCGCGCAGGCGAGCGTGGGCAGGTGCGTGCGCTAGTCGATGCATTAGGCTGGCCTTGCGAGGTTAAGGTGCTGAGCTATCGCAGCCATGTGTTTTTACCCCATGCATTGGGCCAGTCGACCCTGCGGGGTATCACCTTTGAGTCCGCTGCGGCACTCAGTCCTCCCTGGCCTGACCTGGTGATCAGCAGTGGCGTGCGCAATGAACCAGTCTGTCGTTGGATTCGAGCCCAGTCCGGAGATCGGACCCGTTATGTGCATGTTGGGCGACCCTGGGGTGCATTGGATTCTTTTGACCTGGTGATTACCACGCCACAATATCGTGTGCCGCCTCATCCCAATGTGCTTAACAATATGCTGACTTTGCACAGTGTGACAGCGCCGCGTCTGGCGCAGGCTCGGATTCAATGGGAGTCGACGTTTGCTGATTTGCCAGGTCCGCGTTTCGCAGTAATGGTGGGGGGTGACAGCGGTCCATTCACGCTAGGGCCGCAGGCGGCAGCCCGCTTGGGCGCGGAGGCTTCCCGCGTGGCGAAGGCTCACGGCGGGTCGCTGCTGGTCTCCACTAGTTCGCGTACCTGCTCGGCGGCACAGGATGCACTGCAGTCTGCCATTACCGTGCCGAGCTACTTTTATCGCTGGCCGGGCGAGGGTTTAGAGAATCCCTACGAGGGTATTTTGGCGTGGGCTGATCATTTGATTGTTACCGGTGACAGTATTGCGATGTTGTCGGAGGCCTTGGCCACGGGTAAGCCCGTGGCCATATTTGATCTAGGTGGCATGCGAGACTTCCATGATAGGACTGTTAGGGATTTTCGCCTAGGGGGCGCGCTTTACGCGGCACTGCTGCGCTGGTTCTGGCAGCCGCTAAGCCGGGATATTACGTTAGTGCATAGTCAACTGCATGAGTCAGGCTGCGCCACATGGATGGAAGAAGCACGGGTTACGCCGAGGGTGCCGGCGCAGACCGACCTGCAGCGGGCTGTCGCGGCCGTGCGCAAACTACTTGGCAAGGGCTGACTGGTCTTCCTTGGGCAATAAGCTGGCAGTGCCATCGGTCATCCTGTAGACATAATCGGCCGCCTGTACCATGGCGCGATTATGGGAAATAGCCAAAATGGTGAGCTGCCCTTTCAGGCCCCCCAGCGTTTTACAAATAGCATCCTCGCTCTCGCGATCCAAGGCACTAGTGGCTTCATCGAGAATTAACAGGCGTGGTCGGTTTACCAGCGCCCGAGCGATTACGATACGCTGGCGCTGACCACCGGAGAGTTTCCCGCCCCTCTCGCCGACCATTGTACTCAAGCCCTCCGGCAGCCCGGACACGAATTCCCAGGCATCGGCAGCGCGCAGTGCCTGCTCCGCGTCGTTGATGCTCAGTTTCGGGTCTCCTAGCGTCACATTATGCAAAATGCTGTCATGCAGCAGAATGGTGTCCTGCGGCACGTAGCCTATCATGTTACGCCATAGTCTGAGGTCGACCTCCCGCAGCGGAGTGCCGTCTATTAGAATCTCGCCCCTCTTGGGCTGTAGTAGGCCTATCGTCAGATCGACAATAGTGGTTTTCCCCGCGCCAGAAGATCCGACCAGTGTTGTTAATGAGCCCGCTTTAATCTGCAAGGATAAGCCGTTAAATACAGGGTGCCGCTCGTCGTAATCAAAAGTGACGTTGGCGAAGTCGATGGCTGTTTCAAAGTGTGGGCTGACGTCGCCGCCAAGATGCTCTTCGGCATTGCTGGCATCATTGATGGAATCCAACAGGGCCCAGTAAGCACTCTCCCCCTGTGCCAGTTTTTGGTATTGCTTTTGCACTTTTCCAAAGAATGCAAAGGCACGGCCTAAGGCAACGACTAACACCATGACTACGGGCAGATCCATGCTGAATTTGGCCACTGAGACATACACACCCAAGCAAATAAAGGCGGTGAACATCAGCTCTTGGCCCGAGTCCAGTGAAGCGGCGCTCATCACCTGGCGGCGCAGGGCCTTATTCAGACGATTAGTGTCCTGCGCTAGTACCTTGTCCGCGAGGTGTTCCCGCGCCATTGCCTTTAATGGTTTGACCGATTGTAGGGTATCGGTAAGATTAGACATGAGTGACGTCATTAGCAGGGTCTGTTTTTTACCGGCCCGACGGGTGATTCTTACCAAAAAGTGCGACAGGCCAATCACGATAATCCCTGCGCCGATGCCCGCCACCGATGCCTGCCAGGACAATGCAAAGGCTACGCCCCCATAGATCAGTCCTTGAATCAGGTAGATGATCGCGCTGGCGCCATTGATAAAAGCAGCAGACGATCGCTGGGCTTCTGAGGCCAGTGCATTGGTTAATTTGCCTACAGGCTGATGCAAAAAATATTCCCATTTGCTGCGCAATACCACACGCAGCAACTGCAGGCGTAAGTCGGTGCTGACTTGGGCTGCGGTATAACCTACCTGCCGCTGACCTATAAGCAGAAATAGACTTTTAAAGGCAACCCCGCCCAGTACAATTAGGAGCATATTGAGCAGGGTAGGCGTAATACCAATGCTCGCCAGTGTGTCGAGCACCGTGCGTTCAAACTCATTTTGGTTGGCCAAATCTGCGCCGGGTAACATGTTGGTCGCTTCGGGGCCCAGTGCAATATTCACCAGCGGTAGCAGAGCGGATAGTCCGATGCCCTCGGCTGCACCCGACAGCAGTAGAGCCAAAATCATCAGTGCGCTTTGCCAGGGATAAGCGCGAAGAAAGCTGAGTATCAGACGCAAGTGAATATGTCCCCGAGAGTGGCTAGAGCGAAAAGCGCTGTCAATTTTGTCATAACGTGCGTCACAGTTTGGCTCACCAACGCATACGCCGCAGCAGTAACAGGGCGGCGGCAAGCGTAATTAACGTCGGTAACAGGGCTACCAGTGGAATATTCCATTGCAAGAGTTGTCCGAGTGAGAAAATAATCTGTGTGCCTAGATAGAACAGTATACCCAGTACAGCACCAATGCCTATGCTGACACCCAAGCTGCGATCGCGCCCCGCCGTGACGCTCGCACTGATTGAGGTGCCTAGTAGAACCATGGCGCAAACGGTCAGTGGCATCAGCAGTCTTTGCCAGAACGCATTCATGTATTTTCCTACGGGCTGCCCATTAGTGGCCCGATATTGGCTGTATCGATAGAGTAACGACAGATTCATGCTGGCAACCGGGAGTGTGAGTGTAGGCAGCTCGTCACGGGACCAAAGGTTAGTAATTTCCAGTGCATCATGGGTCTGGGTTTGAAATTGACCGTCCACTAATATTTTTTCTCTGACCGTTTGAAATACCCATGTTCTATCGTCTTTGACGATTGCTGTGTTCGCTCGCATGGCGCGAACCAGCTGATTGGACTCATCAAATTCAAAGAAACTAATGCCGCCCGGCACGTTGTCCTCGGACATGATTGTCAGATGGATGTAACTCTGCCCGTCTGTCGACCAGACTCCACCATCGGGAAGCCATCCGGACGTTCCATCGCGCAATCGCTGCCGTTCCTGTCCTGCCGATTGCTGCAGTTGTGGCGTGACGTATTCCATGCAGACCCAGAGCCCGGCCATTAGCACCACGGTCGGTAAGGCGAGTGTGGCGAGCAACTGTGTCGGGGAGAAACCGGTACAGCTGACGATGGTTAACTCGTTGTAGCGGTCGAGGCTGGACAGCGCAACGATACTGCCTAGTAGCGCAATCACCGGGGCCAGGTTCACTAATTGGTTGGGTAGGATGAGTAGCGTATAGCGCGCCACTGCGAGGGTATTGTATTGAGTTCCGGTATGATCGAGCTCTTGTGTGAAGCTGATCAGACCGAAAACGGCCCCCAGTACCACCATGACAAGCACCCAGCCTTTGACTACGCTTAAGCCTATATAGCGTTGTAGGATCATCGCCGTTTCATCCTTGGGAACGTCAGTAGCAGTGCCAACAGCCCGGCCTGCAGGACATAGGCAGTCCACAGCCCCGGTATCGCCCCGAGTGTACCTTGCTCCATGAGAGTGCGCAGTACGCTGATCATGGAGAACAGTGTGATGTAAGCTAACAGGGCAATAGAAACGTTGCGGAAGCGGGATTCTCTTGGTGCGGAGCGAGCCAGTGGCACGGCAATCAAGGCGAGAAGTATCGTTGCTAGCGGCGTGGTTATTCGCCACTGGTATTCCGCGACATCCTTGGGATTGGAGGATTGTGACAGGTTCAGCGTGGTTTCCGCCTTGCGCCGGTATTTCTCTTGCGCCTCTTCGTTGGGCAGTTGGACGACCAACTCTTTGAACTTCAGCGTTAAATCCTTTTGCCCGCTATTGTCCAGCAGATAATTGTAACCATTATAAAATGTCGCTTGCATAGCTTGACCAGGATTGAGCGCGGGCATCGCCGCAGATTCTGCAACGATGATCTCAGAGCGCGCCTCCTTCTGGTAATTCTTTTGTAGGAATACACCCTTGTGTAACCCCCTTTCCAGGTCTACGTCTTGGGCGATAAAGGTGTAGTCGCTGCCATCCATGGTGACGAACTCGTCGGCTGACATTTGTTTTAAATCAAATTGAGCTGCGGCCTGTGATTCCAAGGCGTAGCTGGTGCGAAAAGCCCACGGGCGACCCAGAGTGGACATCAATCCGGTGATGAGAGCGATGACCAGTGCAAGCTTCAAAACCGCTTGCAGAATACGTGCCCTACTAACGCCTGCGGCATAGAGCGCGCTCATCTCGGAGTCACGGTAGAGTCGGCCTATGGCCGACAACACTGAGAAGAAAAATGCCGAGGGCAACAATATCTCCAGTGTGATCAGCGTATTGAGGCTGACAAGCTTGAGCGCGGTCAGCATATCCAGTTGCCCGCTTGCGGCGAGGGTCAGTTGGCGTGCCGCGGAAAAGCCGATAAAAATCAGTACTAGGAGGCCGAGCCCCGTACAGAAGGGGCGAATAATTTCCCGGCTGATGTGGCGGTCGATAATCAAGGGGGTCGTGTTCCTGTCGATGTAGGTCGCTATTCTACATGAAGCGCCCGTTATCTGGTCATTTTGGCTTGCTTCGAGCATAATTGCACGCATTGCGAATGCAACTACATCCTGCCTGCGAGTATTACACTGAATGTTAAATTTGAGTGATGGTGTCAAGAAGGCGCTGATTCTCATTCCAACTCAGCCCCTGCCAGCCAGGGCTCGGGTTGCCGTGCGTCGTAAACACTTGGCTCGTCTAGAGATGGCCAAAGCGCAGCGTGCCAATTTTTTGATTATCGGGCACCCTAAGAGCGGCAACACTTGGCTCAAAGTTATGATTTCGCGCTTGTATCAGTTGCGGTACAACCTGCCCGAGTCGACGCTTATCAACACTGACGAATTTGCGCGTAAAATCCCTGAGATTCCTCGTTTGGCAGCAACCAACGCCTACTACAGTTATGAGGGCGAGGTGGGTAAACTGCTGGCCTGTGGCGCGCTCGATAACCCGCTGCGGCATAAGCCGGTGTTATTTCTGGCACGTAACCCGATCGATATTGCGGTGTCCTGGTTTCATCAGTTTACCAAGCGTCAGTCCAGAGCTAAGCAGGAGCTCATTAACCATTTTGTGGATCACCCCATTGATCGCCGCACAGTGCAGATGTGGGATTTTGTGCGCCATTCGGATATTGGCCTGCCCAGCCTTATCGAATACCAGAACACCTGGGCCCGCAACGTGCGGGAACTGGAGCATGGAATGCTGACGCGTTATGAGGATTTACGTGCTCAGCCAGTGCCAACACTGCATCGGATTACGCAGCTCATGGGTGAGGACTTCAGTGTAGACGAAATTAGCGCGGCGGTGGCATGGGGTTCCTTCGACAACCTGCAGAAGTTGGAGACCAGTGGGACTTTTAGTCAGGGTGGCATGAAGCTGGTAAACGCCAGTGACCCCAGTACGTTTAAGGTCAGGCGGGGAAAAGTCGGTGGTTATCGAGAAGATTTTGATGCGGCCCAAGTGGCGGAACTCGAAGCTTTGGTGCGGGACAATATTCTGCCGGAGCTGGGCTATTGTCAGGGCGTAACGGACGCCTGACGGTGACACCTCGTACCTGGGTTATCCTTAGTGACAAGCGAGGCGATAACGGCCAAGTGGAGACGATCGTTGACGCACTGCCGTGGCCGGCCGAACACAAATACGTGCACATGCGTCCCCAGTGGGTACTGGGTAAGCCGCGCTATCGACCTTCCCTGGATCACCTTGATTTGAGTCGCAGCGACACTCTAGAGGGCCCATGGCCCGATTTGATTATTACCGTTGGCCGGCGTCCTTCGATGGTGGCCCTTTGGGTACGCAAGCAATCGGGCAATAAGACCAAAATAGTATTAGTGGGTAAGCCGTCCGGACATATGCTCGATTTTTCTCTGGTGGTTGCCAGCGCCGAGAACCAGCTGCCACCGATGCACAACTTTTTACCGATTACTTTGCCTCTGATGCGTGTCGGCCCTGACGATGTGGCAAGTGAGGTTTTGGCCTGGCAGGAACGGTTCGACGGACTGTGCAAGCCATTGATAGCTATGCTGGTCGGTGGTGAGACCAACCCGTTCATTATGAATCGGCAGGTAGCCAACGATTTGGTGGCGACGGCGCACTGGGTTGTCGATGAGTTGGGCGGTACGCCCTATGTCACTACCAGTCGTCGCACCACGCCCGAGGTGGTGGAGATATTGCGTCGTGATCTTCCAGAACAGGCTATTTTTTATGCATGGTCTGCAGAGGCAGAGGATAATCCCTATCGGGCTCTACTAGGTTGCGCTGACGGCTTCATCGTGACAGCCGACAGCGTGTCCATGATGGTGGAAGTTATCTATCTGCACAAATCGCTGGCGATTTTTCCCTTACCTGGGGGTTGGCTGGGCCGTATTGATCAACGACGCCGCTCATTGGCTCACTGGTTGTTTAATCCAACACTGGATTCCACTTGGGATCGTTGGCGTCATCGTCTTGCGAGGGGGTTTTACTATGTGGATATCTTCAAGGTGTTGTGCGCTACTCGAGATTTCCGCGCGTTTCATCGCCTGCTGGTCGACAAGGGACTGGCGGTCTGGTCAGGACAACCCTTTGCACAGCCCAGTGCGCAATTGCCTGATGATGCGGGCCTAGTAGTAAGGCGTATTCAGGCACTTTTTTAGTGCCGCTTGCTGCGACTGGACTAACATCGGCGCACTTTCTGTCGCCGAAGGCGTGGGCCTTGAGCGTCTAACCAGAGAGGGCATTTGTTCCTTAGGCTTTGTGGATACCTTTGTAAATCATTTTACGGACCGCCAGTGGAAACAATAGGGTGCGGATTGTCCAATTGGGGAAGCGAAAACTGCTACCTTCTGGTTGGAATACGCGCAAGCCATCGTCCTGTACGCCGAAGATTGAGCCCCAGCGATAGCGTGGCGACTCATAGCGTTTCATGCTGATGTTTCTACCGTCAAGATAAGCGTGAATATTGTGTCCGAGCAGGCGATATCCCCAGTTTCGAGCCGAGCTTCGATGGGGGTCTGAGGCGGCAATGTCGCCCACTGCGAAGACATTGTCATAGCCGTCCACACGCAAAAAAGGGTCAGTTTTTACAAAACCATCGTCGTTAAGCATGTCGGCGGGAATGAAGTCGTTGTTGGGGGTCATTTTACCGACTGCCCACAGTGTAATGTCGGCGTTAAAGTCGTCTTGCCCGCTTGAGAATGCGATGGGTTCAGTGGTAAAACGATCGCATTGAAATCCCTCCGGTATGACTGCGCGATGATTGGGGCGTAAGTTCACGCCAGCATCGAGCAAGTGCTGCTCCGCACTGTTGCGCACTTTAGGGTGATAGCCGGGCAGGGGCTGGTCTTCACTGAAGAAAAAGTGCACAGATTTTTCGGGACATCGTGCCGCTAGGTTGGCCGCGACACTCGCGCCAGTGGCGCCGCCCCCAATAATCGCTATCAATTGTGCCTGCAACAGTTGTTGTGAGGCGCGGTCAGTGTTCTGGTTGATGGAATCAGTATTTTCCAGCACATTGTTGCGCCAGAAGCCATTGGTCACGCCGGAAGAGATCACCAGTGCATCGTAGTGCTCCACCTGTTCGCTGCCATCGTGCAGCCGCACGGTAACGGTGGTTGTATCGGGATCCATAGCCGTAATCAGCCCTTGCAGCGTGCGTACCCCACGCAGCTGTTTGTAGCGGCTAAAGGGCATCAAATAGTCTTTTTTCCACGCTTTGGGCTGTGTCAGGCGCATGCCCAACTCCTGACCACTCACTAGGCAGGGCTTGGGGCTGATGCCCACGATATCGAAGTCCTTGCTCAGATTGATGGCAACCAATAGGCCGGTATCACCCAATCCGGCTATCACAACGCGCTTTTTCACTATTTTATGCCTTGATGTGATGATCGCTACTCTGGGTCACCGTTTTCAATCCAGCGCCACGTTACTCAGCGCATCCCGAGCACGTTTTTCATAAAATGCGTGCCAAAACGACTTACACGCTGGGTGACAGCAGCAAACAGACCCTGATCTAGGTAGTTTACCTGCACCATACGGCGTTCGCCGACAAATTGGGTATGCCCGTGCCAAGAGTGATCAGTGCGGCGAAATGCGAGAAGGCTACCCCCCGATGGAATAACCTGAGCAGCATAGTTCTCAATGTCGTCTTTTGAGCGCAGCAGACGCAGTTGGCCGGCTTCGTTGTCCCATTTCTCGTTGAAGTAGACCAGTACCGTAATAACCTTACTCTTGTGATCGGTGTGAATGTTGCCATCGGTGCGTTCGCAGAACTTACGCACCGTCACGGTAGTCGGCAGGGAAACTAAATCCATATCGAAGTGTTCGCCAAGCACGGCCGCAAATTCTGGACTCTGCAACTCCTGCATCAACTGTTTGAAGGCGACGCCATAAGTGAGACTTTCCAGTGTGTGGTTGGCCGCACTGTCTATCACGGGATAGTCGCGGTTGACTTGCTCCAGTGAGGGGGCGTCGAGAAAGCTCGGTACCACTAGGTAGTCATAGGGATCAGTTTCTACACGCGCCGCGCGCAGAGCATTAAGATTGGTCAGTGGCATTAGCGCATTTTAATACGCCTGTTGTAAGTCCGGCAAGGCAGCGATAAGCCTGAGGATGTTAATAGTGCGGTAAATCAGGTCTTACCCATTAGTGCGGCAAACAGTGATATACGGTATTATTCTGAGCCTTTTCAAGACGTTGCCGAGGATAATTCAATCTATGGCCGATAGAGCAATGGTCGTTGTACGCCATATCATTTCATTGCTCTGCTTTTGGCTGCCTGCTGAGCGCCGTAAAAAAATAGAACGCTGGCTGCGTGGGCGCGAAGAGTTTGGGAAGCTACAGCGCAGTGACTGGGTACTGATGAGCTGGGGCAAATCTGGCAGGACCTGGTTGCGGGTGATGTTGTCCAGGGCCTATCAACTGAAAGGCAATCTGGATGCGAGTGACTTGCTGGATTTTGATAATTTCAAGCAGCATGACCCACAGCTGCCTGCGGTGTTTTTTACCCACAATAACTATCTGCGCGATTACACCGGCAACCAGTATTCCAAAATTCACTTCCACGGCAAGCGCATCGTTCTTCTTGTGCGTGACCCGCGCGATGTCGCTGTATCCCAGTTTTTCCAGTGGCAGTTTCGCATGCGCCCTAAAAAGAAGTTCATCAATGACTACCCGCCCCATGGGTCGGCGATAGACGTCTGGGACTTTGTTTTGGATAAAGACGCCGGGGTGCCACGTATTGTTGACTACTTCAATGGCTGGGCGAAGGCAATTCCTGAATTGAAAGATGTGTTGGTGGTTCGTTATGAGGATATGCGTAAGGAGCCCAGTGATGTGTTGGCAAAAATACTGGCCTTTACTGGCACTGAAGTGACTGCAGACCAGGTGCAGCAGGCGGTAGAATTTGCGGCCTATGACAACATGAAAAAAATGGAAGAAGATACGTTTTTTAAAGGCAGTGGTGCCCGGGTCAAGCCGGGTGACAAGGACAATCCTCAGTCCTTCAAAGTACGCAAGGCCAAGGTCGGCGGCTATCGCGATTACTTCAGCGATGAGCAGTGCCAGCAGCTCGAAGAAATGGTGGCTCAGTTGGATCCACTGTTCGGTTACGGGGGGCAGCAGCCGTGAATATGGCTTTTCAAAATGTACGCCAAGCACTGCAGACAGCGAGTAAGAAGCTCTCGCGTCGAGCGTTGCACTGGCGTATGCGTGGTCAGCCAGAGGCAGATATTCTGGTGGCCGAGCGCAAGCTCCGCGGCGTAGAGCAGTTTGACAAGCTGCACAGGGCTGACGTCGTGATAGTGTCTTTCGGTAAAAGCGGACGGACCTGGTTGCGGGTGATGATCTCCCATCTATTTCGTGTGATGTACAAGTTTCCTGAAAATGCCATTCTGGGGTTTGATAATTTCCACAATCTTAACCGCGAAGTCCCTAAAACGTTTTTTACGCACGACAATTACATCAAAGATTTTACCGGAGACTTCGAGACGAAGGCCCCGTTTTATGACAAGCGCGTGATTCTGCTTGCTCGGGACCCTCGCGATGTTGCGGTATCACAGTTTTTCCAATGGAAGTTCCGGGTGAAGTCAACCAAGATAGCAATCAACAACTATCCGCCCCGGGGCAGTGATATAAGTCTGTTCGATTTTGTCATGGGCGACAGCGGCGGCAGTATGCAGGCCGTCACCGATTATCTGAATTTATGGGCGCGGGAAGTGGATAAGATGGAGTGCTTTCATTTGCTGCGCTATGAGGACCTGCGCGCGCGGCCGCGTGAAGAACTGCGTCGCATGCTCGACTTCATGCAGGTGGACGCCACTGAGACGCAAGTCAATGCAGCCGTGGATTACTCTTCTTATGAGAATATGAAAAAAATGGAAGGGTCGCAGCAGCTTCGCCTCGCTGGTGGCCGCATGATGCCTCGCGATAAGGATAACCCCGACAGCTTCAAAGTTCGTCGCGCCAAAGTCGGTGGTTATCGTGATTACTTCACTGATGAAGAAGTCGCCACAATCGACGCCAGACTGGCGGGCACCCTGGCCCCCCTCTTTAATTACAAGTAACCCGTCCCTTCGGATTCCCGGCCAACGCAAGGCAAGTAACAGTGGGGCTACTCCACGGCGAGTGCTTCCCCCTCGAGCTGTAGGCAGGACCCGTGTTTTTGGCCGTCTTTCCCGTATCGCTCGTGAACCGTTAGCGGTGGATTCAGGCGCCGATCAGTTCCAGTGCATCAGGGCGTAAGTGCCCCTGAGCAATCTCGTCACGCAGCAGGGCTTCGGTAAATTCGCCATCTCCGAGTGCTTCGCGCACCAATCCAAAAAAGAAGGCTTCCTGCCTCGGGTCGGGGTGAGCGGTGTAGGTGCCGGCAAATGTATAATCGCCAAACAATGCACGGCGACCGCGTCGTAGCCAGTGTCTGGGGGGAAATAATTGAAAGGTGTCTGCGGGGCGATAGTCGACTTTGAGGCCTGTTTTCCAAGGTTGTGTCTTGCGTTTGGTATTGTGCAGCAGTTTAGTGTCGTCGGTCAGACGATCGAAATCGTTCCATTGAGTTTCGAGTGGACCAATCGTTGCAGGGGTTTCCAGCTTTAGCGATACCCATTCCATGTAATCCCGTTTTGCTGGCTCGAACATATCCGCAAAGTTGCTTTCAAACTCCCAATGCTGGAGTTTGGCGCAATCAAGCAGCATCACACTAGAGGCGTAAGCACCTTTGCGGCCCTTGCGTCCAGATTTTGGGCGACACATAATTGACGCGCCTGCCATGTCACGGCTCAGTAACTCCCAAATATCCCCAACGGCGAAAATATCTGGATCCATGATCACTGCGCGGCCTTCGTAGTTCATCAGTTGGGGTGGGGCGAAGCGCAGCGGAGTAAAGGATTGTAGGTCGTCATTGAGCCACGGGCGCAATTCACCGTCGCGGCGGTAGAGCTGTCCTTCACGCTCCAGCATGCAGGGGTAGCTCTTTAACTCGATGAATTTCACATCGAATTGACCCGTGTAGGCAGAACGCTTGCGCAGCGAATAACGACTGACCAGTGCGCCTAGCATCTGCTTGTGGTTTGTGTGAATAAAAACGGTTGGTTTCAAACTGTTTCTTCTCGCGCATAATGTGTGGGATAGTTTAACGTTACTGCGACCTTCTACAAACGTCTGGCTTTGGCAATTTTTGGAGCGACGCTCTGGAGTGGCCATTACCGACAATCGATGTAACAAGGAAACTGCGTGGGCGAGGGTCAATTAACAGTCTGGTGTCTGCTGGGGAAGAAAGCCGGCGATAATACGCAGGTGCGCGCTCTGGCTGCGGAACTGGGCTTGGGCAGCGTAGAGAAGGCCATAACGGCCAGACCCTGGGAGCTGTTGAGTCATCTCGGCACTGAGCCGACGCTTATGGGGATCGATCGTCGTCAATCCAGTGATCTAAAGGCTCCCTGGCCAGACATTGTGATCAGCGCCGGGCGTCGCAATGAGCCTGTAGCACAGTGGATTAGGCGCCAATCTGGCGGCCTCACTCGTCTGGTCCATATTGGTCGTCCTTGGGCCTCCCTGTCCAGTTGGGACCTGATCGTAACGACCCCACAGTACTTTTTGCCACAGCAAGACAACATCCTGCACAACACTCTGCCATTGCACCGTGTGTCGCTGGAAGGCCTCAGAAGTGCCGAAAATCAGTTGCGCCCGCAGTTGGCGGCTCTTCCGCGCCCTTGGTTGGCCGTGCTTGTAGGGGGTGACAGTGGCCGCTTTGTGATGACCGGTGAGAAGGGTCAGCGGCTGGGCTTACTGGCTGCGGATCTTGCTACTGCTGCGGGCGGCTCTGTGTTGTTGACCGACAGTGCACGCACGCCCCGTGCAGCCGGAGATGCCTTGCAGGCGCAATTGACCGCCCCGAATTTTTGCTACCGTTGGGGCAGTAGGGATGACAACCCTTATCGAGGACTGTTGGCGCTGGCAGATGCCTTTGTGGTCACTGGCGAGTCCATGTCCATGCTGGGCGAAGCCGTCGATACGGGCCGACCGCTTTACATATTTGATGTGGGCGACGGCGCGGCGCATTGGTGGACTCTGCCGCACAGCTATCGCTACAAGCCGCTCAGTCACCGCGTTGCAATGCGCTTCGGGCCCGCCCGTATGCGGCGCGATATTGGTAATATTCAGAATACTTTGGTGCGCGATGGTGGGGCACGATGGCTGGAGCCCAGTATGATCCACTCTGCTGCAGATAGCTTGAGGGCGACTATCGCGTCGCCTTCTGCTCCTTCGCAGGGGTCCGGATCAGTTGCACACAATGAACTGAAGCGCGCAGCGCAGACGGTCAGGCAGCTTGTGATAACGCGCTGAGCGGATGCAGCGGTGCCGAGGGTAAATCGGGTGTATTGGCCAGAACTTCCAAGGCGTCGTGGCGCACATGGTTCTGTGCCATTTCAGCGCGCAAGAAGTCCTCGCTAATCTTGCCCTCTTGTATGCACTCCTTAAGCAGACCAAAGAAGAATGCTTCCTGGTTGCGATCGGGATGTTGCTTATAGTTGCCCAAAAAAGCGTACTCGCCAAACAGTTTGCGGCGCGCGCGCATGATCCAAGCTGCGGGGGGGAACAGGCGAAAGCGTTCCGCGGGACGCCAGTCGGTAGGCAGGCCGGTCTTCCATGGTTGAGTCTTGCGCCGTGTGGTGTGGAGCAATTTGGTGTCCAGTGAGAACTTGTCGAAATCGTTCCACTGGGTTTCGAAAAAGCCGATTGTGCTTTGATCCTCTTCTTTCAGGCATATCCAAGGTTGGTAGTCTTGGGTGAAATCGAACATGGCTTCAAAGCTTTTGTGGGCATCCCAATGGGGGAGTTTGGCGCAATCAAGTAGCATAACGCTGCTGGCCATGCATTTGTCGATCAGACCCTTGGGCCCGGATCGCATGCGGCACATGATGGCATTGTCCTGCATATCCCGGCTAAGTAGCGCCCAGATATCGGCGGTGGCGAAGATATCGGGGTCGATGACCACAGCGCGACCCTCGTAATTCATCAACTTTGGCGGCATGAACCGTGTTGGCGTGAAAGACTGCAAATCGTCATTCAGCCACGTGCGCTTGACGCCGTCACGAAGGTACTCCTGACCTTCCCTCGCAGCGAAAAATGGGTAATCGCGGCTGTCCATAATCTGAACATCGAACTTGTCGTTGTTGAGGGAGTAGCGGCGCAGAGCGTGTTTGGCGACGATGGCACCGGTAATTTGCTTATGGTTGGTTTGAATAAATACAGAGGCTTTCATGGGGTTGCCAAAGCTGTCAGAGGTCGACTCATTGAGTTCCAAACTATAAAGGAATGCGCCTTAATTTGCTATTTCGGGGGACTGTTTTGAGCGTGAATAGTACGTGCTACGCTGGATGTCAGTCCGTTGTTACTTAAAAACTCCGCGGCGGTAAAGACCCCAAAAAAACCCCCATAGGTGGATTAGTGGCGCACGCCTGACCGCGTCGGGGATGGTGATTTCCTCCACCGAGTGACGCTCGAGTTTCCAGGCAATGTAGTCCAGTCCGCCCTCGAAAGTGAACAACGCTTTGATCAGCCGCACAATAGATAGGAGCTTACCCTGGCCCCGTCGAAGCGCCCATGCCAGCGTCGCAAGGCGGCGCCTGATGGTGCCAATCTGGCTGCGATAATGCAGTTCTTCGTCCTGCGTGTGCAAGGAAAAGGAAAACCCGAGGTCGCTTGCGTGATGCCGCGTCAGGGCTCCATAGAAGTCCAGAGACGTGCTTGCCAACTCTTGGGCCCGCCCGCCGCGCTCTGTACGCAGTTCTGTTGCATAGCTTAGGCTTAGCGATTGCTCCCACAAGGTCAGAAGGCTGCCCTGAGCGGGTAGAGCTGGCAGAGCCTTTTGCAGCAGGGTATGCGCTGCCTGCGTGAGGGCTGTTTCTATCTGACCTCGTACTGATTGGTCACGGGCATATAAGATGCAGGTGGGCTGCGCGAAACGGCCCCAGATATAGGACTCGAACCAGGCTGGTGAGCAACCTCGTTGGAAATCGCGCAAGGAAATGACGGTGACTTTGCTGCGCAGGGTCTTGCCTTCATTGCCATCGTCTACCGGCTTTTGCTCAGCATAGAAGACATTAGGAGGTAACAGCCAGTTAGCCGACGCTAGTAGAGGGCGGCGATAGGCTGCGCGATAGCTATCGCAGATCAGATACAGGTCCAGCAACCCGTCATAGATATCGCCGCTGCGCAGGCAGGAGCCATACACTAACGTGCTGCAGATAGTACCGTGATGGCGGGCATCAAGTTGTGCCAACAGCGCCGCTAGCGTCGGGTCCGATACTGCGTCGGGGCCGGCGACCTTGGGGTAGGTACTCACAGGCGCAAAAATGCCAAAGGTTCGCTGGCGCTTATAGTCGCAGCTTGGGCAACCTGCAGTAGTTCTCCGTCCAGATTGATTTTACCCTCCATTTTAAGCGTTACCCTATTGGTGTTGTGGCTATGGTAGCCCGATGCCGGCATCGCATTGCGACTGTGACGACCGCGCACAATAGAGAAGAAGGTGCGGGCAAAGCGAGTACAGCCTTGTTCCATGAGCGTCAGGCGAATGGCGCCAGGCTCTGTGCTCCAGAACGGGCGCATACCGAAAGCCAGACGCTGCAGAGTACTCACGGCGAGGATTAGAGTGCTGTATTGGGTCGGGTCGCTGTCTTCAAGTGACAGTGTGATGTCGACCTGCTGATTGAAATTTGGGTCGTCACGTACGACCCCCCACACAGTGCGCAGTGTGCCCAGCGCGAGGCTAAAATCATCGCGCAGGCCCCGTGAGTGGATTTCCTTGTGGGCGTATTCCGTGCCATGAATGACTGCCCCACCACCGAGAAACATTCCATAGCGCTCGGGTTGATCGGTGTCTATGACCACCCGCAGCATTGCCCGTTGCGCGATTTTATTAGCAGTTTCACGGTTGCCTTCACTCCACCGGCAGAAGTCCGTTACCGTCTTATTGAGTGAGCCGCGCAGGCCTAAATCCCCAGCACTCATGTTGGCTGTGCCGCCGGGCAGTAGCGCGATTAGAGGTGGTGTGACGAAGGGTTTCGATTCTAACAGCGCACCAAGAATGGCCGCCACTGTCCCATCGCCGCCATTGATTGCCAGTACCCGGACATTGAGGTCGGCCAGTTCCTGCAGCACAGGCCCGATATCAGCCGTACAGTGCGTAATGCGGTGGTGAATGCTTGGATACCGCTCGATACGTGAGCGGATGCCTTCAAATTGGTCGCGGTTGTGGCCGCTGCTGGGGTTGCTGATAAGACCTATCGGACCTGCCATCGGTCTCACAATTTGGATGCCCTCATAGTGACGGACTTGAGGTTGATTTCCGTGGCGCCAATGTGCGGTGCCTGACCGCGTATTTGCAGTGGCAAGCCAGTAGCGCGGTCGAAGAACAAAATAATCTCTCCATTCAGTCCAAGCAGCCTGAAGTCATTTTTTTTCTCTAGTATCGTGTCCGGTTCGGCGTGTATGGCCACTGCCATTGTTTCACGCGTGCCAGCGGCACGGCCTTCCCCCGTGATCTCGTAGTCAACGGTGATCGGGATGCCATTGCCACTGGTGAGATGTACTCGATAGAAGTTCAAATCAGTGTGGATCAGCACATCCATAGATTCTCCCGGCCCTTGCGTCTGTAACTGTTGTGCAAGCAGCAGCAGCATGTAGGGCGTTGTCACCATGATTTCACTCGCCGAAGCAGGGTAGACAAGCTCCTTGCGCGACGTTGCCGGCCAATCCTGAGGTAGGGTATCGTCATTAGTCACCGGCTCGCGACGTTCACGGACTATAAAATCGGCCTCATACTCGTAGGATTTCACCCGTTCTTGCTTGCCTTGGCTAAGGCGCGAGCGGGTGAGTGCCCGGCCCGTGGCTGGCTCAAAATTCACCCGCACCCGCTCTGAATTATTCACTACAGAGCTCTGGACGTACAATTCCCAGCGCGCCGGATCATCAGCGACGGGAAGAACTTCGATGCGTGATCGCGCAATGGCCCAAAACGCTGTTTGCTCGAACTCCACGACACGCCACTCAGGCAGCTGCGGGGCTTCAATGGCAGAGGCCTGGCTAACGCTGGTTAGCGCCATGAACACGTTGATGAAGATAATTCTAGCTAGCTTAGTCATATTGAATAACCATCGTGACAAAAAAAGTGACCTTGGGTCAGAGCCGCTTGGGGATCGTTAACTCTCCGGGCGGTTGGTGAGAGGCTTGCTCGAGACGTTTAGTCAACGCGGTGAGAGCTTTAGGTGAAGGCCATGTGTTTACCTAATCCCCATTAAAATCAATTGCTTGTGGCGATACGCGAAAGCCGTTAAAAATACCACACATCCTTGAGAATGGCATGATCATCCTATAACCTCTGCGCCAGCTGTCCGCGATCAGGAGAAGTTTACATGCATATGATTATCAAGCGACTGATCAAATGGTTGATACGGGCAATTTCGGTATTTTTACCAGAGGCTAAGGCGCACGAGTTACAGCGCTGGCGTCGAGGTAGAGAGGAATTCTGGAAGTACAATCACTGTCAGTACATCTTTGCCTCTTACGGTAAGAGCGGCCGTACGTGGGTGCGGGTAATGATCTCGCGCTACTATCAGCTGGCGTACAAGTTGCCCGACAACATTTTAATGGGCTTTGATAATTTTACCCGGCTCAACGGGGATATCCCTAAAATCTTCTTTACCCATGATAACTACCTGCGCGGCTACACGGGTAATGTCGATTCGAAAAAAGATTTTTATAGCAAGAAGACAGTGCTGTTAGTGCGCAACCCCATCGATGTCGCAGTGTCACAGTTTTTTCAGTGGAAGTACCGCATGCGGCCGGAGAAGAAGGCCATGAATCACTATCCCGCACATGAAGCGGATATTTCGGTTTACGATTTTGTGAAGGACGACAATCAGGGCCTCTCGCACATCATTGAATTTCTTAACAACTGGGCGAGGGAGCTACCGAAAATCCAGCATTTGTTGGTGGTACGGTATGAAGACTTGCGCGCACATCCTGAACAGGAAATGGCGAAAATTGTCACATTTCTGGGGCTTGACGCTAATCCAGACTATCTCCGGGATACGGCGGAGTTCGCTTCGGTGGAGAATTTGCGCAAGAAAGAACAGGAAAATTATTTCTGGCGCAGTGGCAGTCGCGTGCAGGCCAAGGACGTCAATGATCCCAATACGTTCAAGGTACGGAAAGCCAAGGTCGGCGGTTACCGCGATTATTTTGATGACGATCAAGTGGCGGAGTTGGATGCTATGGTAGATTCGTTCCTTCTGCCGGCGTTCGGTTATACCAGTACAGAGGTAGCGGAGGCATAGTGACGAATAACTGCGTCTTTATTCACACCAATGAGCGGCAATGGCTGGTTGCTTTGGTGGCTGAATATTCCTTTCGGCGAAATTCAGCCCATGCGGACAAGTTTGACGTTAAGTTTATTCATACTCGCGACTACCCCTATCTCAGCGCCAAGGAAGGCCAGACCTTCCTGCGCGGTGGTACTGAGCGTGTTTGGCGCATGGACGATTTACAATCCTTTACGCCATTGCGCTTTTTGCCGCCGAAGTTGATGAATTGGCAGGGACGCGCGGTGCTAACCGATCCAGACATTTTCGCAGTGGGTGATATCTACGAACTGTTACAAAAGGACATGAAGGGCGCCGCTGTCATGGGCCGTCGCCGCTCAGGAAACCAGAGGAAAGCGTCCCATGTTGCCACCAGTGTGATGTTGATGGACTGTGCTCGCCTGCAGCATTGGGATGCCGAATTGGAGTTCGATCAGCTGTTCCGCTCGGAAGTAGACTATAAAAAGTGGATGGTGCTCGCCTACGACGACCCCGCCAATATCGGCTACCTCGAAGACTGCTGGAACGACTTTGACCATCTCGATGCCAATACGCGGTTACTGCACAATACGAAGCGCAAAACACAGCCATGGAAAACAGGTTTGCCTGTGGATTATACGCCCGCTGAAAAATTCAAGGGTAACCCGCTACTGGCCTCTGCCAATAGCTTGCGGATAAAGATGTTTGGTCAATATGGTCTACTGGGTCGTTATAAAAAACATCCGGACCTGCGCCAACAGCAGTTCTTTTTCGGCCTATTGAAAGAATGTCTGCAGTCAGGACATGTTAGCGAAGATCTTGTGCGAGACGAAATCAGTAAAAATCATGTGCGCCCTGACACTTTTGAAGTGTTGGACCGCACTCCCAATCTAGAGGGAATGGCGGCGTGAACTACATCAATATTGAGAAACTGCGCAGTCTAACTCGAGAAGAATTCTTGGCCGTTAATCCCTATCCGTATTTCAATAGCGAAGGCGTTCTGACTGAATCAGGCTTCCAGGATCTGTTGGGAAATATGCCGCCGCAGGAGATGTTCGAACAGAAATTTGGTTATGAACGTCGGGCTGGACAGGCACCACATGACCGGTACTCACTAGAATATACACCGGATATGCCAGTGCCTAAACCTTGGAAGGAATTCATCGGTGAGCTTTGCTCCGATGCCTACCGCAGAGAAATCGAGCGCTTGTTAGGTGCGAAAAAAGCAGAGTTTCGCTTTCATTGGCACTATACGCCCACTGGTGCGGATGTTTCCCCGCACTGTGATGCCAAGCGTGAACACGGTTCGCATCTGTTTTATTTTAATTCCACTGACGATTGGGACCCGGCATGGGGCGGCTCCACGCTGATATTAGACGATGGCGGCCGGCTAGACTATAACTCGGCCCCCGATATTAAAGAGTTCGATAACGTTATCGAATGCGACTGCCTCGGGAACTACAGCTCTCTGATATTGCGTGGGGATCATGCCTGGCACGCGGTGAATCCGATCGAATGTCCTGAAGATCGCCTGCGTAGGGTTTTCATTATTGTGGTCAATCCGGACAAACTATTCTGGAAGTTACGTGATCGGCTCATTGGTAAAAAAATTCAGCGTTTTTGACCCCTATATTGACGGCCATTTACTCAAATGGGTCTCCTGGTGCGTTCTGCAGTCAATTAGCTGATAAACTGCATAATCAAAAGCAACTACTGGCGAGTCAATTCGACCATGATTATCGATCGATATTTTAGCGAGTCTAATGGCAATGTTTGCTTTACGCGCGAGCAAGGCAGTAATTTTGCCAAGCAAATGGCCGATGATTTTAATCCTCTGCACGATATTAATGCTAAGCGATTCTGTATTCCCGGCGATCTGTTGTTTTCTATTATTCTAGCTAAGTACGGCATCAGCCAGCATATGGAATTCGCCTTTTCCGGTATGGTTGTCGCAGGCGTGCAACTCCTTATGCCCGAGCCTGCGGAAGAAATGCACATCAATGATGAGGAGGGGAGGGAGTATCTGCGGGTGAAGCGCGCGGGGAATATATCTCATGACGAATCTTTGCTTCAGAATCTGACGCAGAGTTACGTGCAATTTTCTGGCCAAACCTTCCCGCATATTCTGGTGCCACTTCTCGCTGAGCAGAATGTAATGATTCGCCCTGATCGTCCGCTGGTCATTTATGAGAGCATGTCTATCGACCTTGACAGACTTGACGTCGAGAAGCCGTTACTTCGTGGCGACTACAACAAACTTGAGGTCAACGGAAAGCGCGGTAGTGTTGAGCTGGCGTTTCATCTTGAGGATGATGGAGAAGTTGTTGGACGCGGGAAGAAGCATATGTTGCTGATGGGCCTGCGTGAGTATGATGAGGACGCCATCGAAGGCGCCATTAGTTCCTATAACGATAGTAAGCTATCTTTTTCGACATAATAATCATATCCCGCAATGCAGACCACGCGACCGCAGTGTTGTCGCCCTGCGGTCATCAGAACGCTACTCCGCAATTTTCTGGCTGTGGACTCTATCCAGTTGCGCTCGTATCTGCATAGCCCACGAAGTGAAAACTCGCCGCACTTGCGCTGCATTGGTGATGCTATTGTTTAGGCCCCACAGGGAGGATCCGGATCGGGTGTCTTTTGCCAGCGCGAGCACTTCGCGGGTTTCAGAGTCGCTGAACGTAACCTCGACACTGATCTTGCCGGCGCCCTCTGTCACAATTTTATTGCGCCCTGCAGGCCGTGAGCGATTATCGTCTTTCGGCGCTGTGGGTGCGATGCGGGTCAACTTGGCTGATATCAGCAGCACATTGTCACCGGCTGCCGTGACCAGCGTGTAAGTTTCTTGCAAAGCAAGTTGCTTTGACATCGCCTCCTGAAAGTCTTTCTTTAGCCTTAGTTTATCGACGTCGGTAAGTTCCCAGTTGGGCGTTCTAAGGGTCCTGTAGCTTGTGGTTGGCTGGATGATCTCCACATTATCCACGCCCAGAGGTGCCAGCAGAATTGCAGTGTATTTGTTGAAATCAGCACTGGGATCCATGTAGGCCAGTTTGGTGCGGGAGTGATCGACGCGAACGAGGTTGCCCTGAATGACCTCCGCATTTTCGCCGGTTTGAATCTGGGGTGTATTTTGACAAGCGGCTAGTAACAGAAACACCAGCGCACTGCCAACCATTGAATAGTTCATGATAATTGTCCTCATGCATTTTTTAAAAAATCTGTGTCAGGTTTTACGCAGCTCAGGGAGTATTCAAGAATACCGTTTTTTGTTATTTACTCTGCAGGTGATCTTTGTCAATTTGCTATTTCCAGCCGCGTTTATTGTCAGCCATTTCGCGGTTTTTGGCATCGAATGCAGCGCTTAGCTGCCTTAACTTTTTCGGGTTTCGATTGGACGTATCATAGGACTCCCGCGTGTCCCCCGCCAGATCAAAAAGCCATTCTTTCTTTGGTATGGCGACACCTATCGGTGCCTGATCGGTACCATAGAGAACGCCTGCAGCTCCACGGTACTTAAAGTGCTGGTCGCGCACCGCGAACAGGGTCTCACCATCATAGTAGTAAAGATAATCGTGCGGAGACGGTCCGCCATGAGTCAAAATGCTAAGAATACTGCGGCCATCGAGGGTTCGATCCGATGGCGCAGGTAGCTGTAATAGGTCCAGCACCGTTGGTAGTAGATCAATGCCCATTGCCATTGCATGTTCAGTCCTGTTTGGCGCGATACCCGCTGGCCAGTGTGCAATGAAGGGTACCCGCATGCCGCCCTCGAAGGTGTTGCCCTTGCGGCCACGCTGATCGCCTGCGTCACCCAGAAACCAGGGCCCGTTGTCTGAGGTGATGATGATCAGTGTATTGTTCAGATTTCCAGTGCGCTCCAGTGCCGCAACAATTGCACCGACGCTGTCGTCTATTTCCTCCAGCACGTCACCGTAAAGGCCGGCCCTGGAAGTGCCGCTGCGCTCAGGTCTAGTAGAAAGTGGAGCGTGAGGAAAATTGTGGGCGAAATAAAGGAAGAAGGGTTCCTCGGCATGTTGCTGGATGAAATTGGTGGCCGCTTGAGTGTAGCGCTCAGTTAGGAAGCGCTGGTCTACCGGTGCTTCGGCGGCGATGTTGCGGTTGGCATAGAGGGCAAAGGGCTGCATATCGTTGCTGTATAAAGCGCCAAAGTAACTGTCAAACCCCATATCGTTGGGTAGTGACGGGCTGCGATCTCCAAGGTGCCACTTGCCGACCATGCCGGTGGCGTAGCCCGCTGCGCTCAGCAGTTCCGCTAGCGTAATTTCCTCCGCAGGTAGGCGAACATTGGCCTTGGGAGTGAGCAAGGTGTTGAACAAAAAGCCCTTGGCTCCTCCGCTGGGAAAGACCACATTGGGCAGTCCCGCTCGAGCCGCCAGTCGTCCAGTGAGATATCCCGCGCGTGAGGGAGTGCACACCGGTGCAGGAGAATAAAAGTCTGTCAGCACAACGCCGTCGTCGGCTAATGTGTTGATATTGGGGGTGGCGATCATCAGGCTATCCTCGGCACCTGCGCCCACATCACCGTAGCCCATATCATCGTAAAGGATAAAGACAATATTGGGAGCGGTCCGATTAGTTTTCTCGTGTTGGCTGATTTGGGTCAGATAATCGTGTTTGTTGTTTAGCCTGGTCTGATTCTCGGATTGCCCGCTGCCGGACAGACGATAACCCATAAAAAGTGCGATCAGCACAATCAGCAATAACAGGGTGCTGACTGCTGCTGTGATTCTGTTCCAAAAAAACATGAAAATATTCATCTTGGTTCAGTTTCCATCGGTGTGGCGGCCCAATTACACTGGAAATTCGCGTATCAGGCAGAGATACTGTCATATTTGTCTAACCCACTCAAATTCTTCTATCGCATAGCAATGCGGCGAAACTGGTCTTGGAGACCACATTATGAAAAACCTGCTGGGAAAGCACATTTTGGTTTGCGGCGGTGCTACCGGTATTGGCGCAGCCACTGTTCGCCGTTTATGCGAAGAGGGCGCACGCGTCGGCGTTGGTGATTTCAATATGACTGCGGCCGAGGGTTTGGTCGAAGAATTGAATGCTGCCGGCTTCGATGCCATGGCTTGGTACTTTGACCAGTCCGATGAGGCAACGATCACTACCCTGGTCGACTCAGCGGTTGAACACTTTGGTCGGCTGGATGGCCTATTCGCCAACGTAGCAGATTTACAATCGGTGCTGGTGGACGGGGATATCCTCAGCAATGACAGCGCTTTATGGGAACGCACCCTGCGGGTGAATGTGATCGGTACTGCGATGTTGGTGCGCGCGGCTCTCCCGCACATGTTGGAGCAGGGCAGCGGTTGCGTTGTGCTAACGTCGTCCGATGCAGCGGTGATTGGCGAAGCTGAGCGACCGGCTTATGCCGCGTCTAAGGCGGGTGTTAATTCGTTGTGTCGCCACATTGCCTCCAAGTGGGGTCAAAAAGGTATTCGATGCAACGTGATATCACCAGGCTTTGTGCTGACCGAGCAGTTGGACGCGAACATGAGTCGGGCGATGAAAGATTCGATGCGAAAGGGTGTGCGCAGCCAGCGCCATGGCGCGCCGCAGGACATTGCAGGCGCAGTAGCCTTCTTGTTGTCTGATGACGGCGAATGGGTCAACGGCCAGACCTGGCGGGTCAATGGCGGGATAAGCTACGCCAATTAATTGATCCGTTAGTACTATTCATCTGTCACCTGAAGGAGTTTGATCATGATTACCGCTAACAGTGTCTCCAGTGAAGAGATTGTCATCAATGCACCGGCCGAAGTGGTCTGGGGCGTCATTCTTGATTTTGCCAACTACGGCTTATGGAACACATTTTGCCCTAGTATGAAGGGCGAGGCGGTCCTGGGTTCGCCGCTTGAAATGCAAGTCGATTTGGGTAACGGGCTGCAGTCGCAGGTGGAGTATGTGACAAAAATCGAGCCCATACACACCATTGTATGGTCCATGGAGAACAATCCCGGCGATCCGATTCATGCGGACCGCATCCAGCGCATAACGCCTATTGATGAGTTCAGTTGTCATTACTGGAGTAGTGATGAATTCAGTGGCGAATTTTCAGGGCCGATGATTGCACAGTTGGGTGAGCAGGTGGAGAAGGGTTTCAACGATTGCGCTGTGGGCCTTAAGGCGCGGGCAGAGGAACTGCATCGGGCGTTAGGATAATCTTCGGTTTTGGATGACTTGACGGATGATCAGCGCTACTTCGGCTCACAGGAAGCGGTACTCGCCATGCGTAAAGAGCTCCCCGGATTCTGTGACTTCAATAATAGGGTCTCGCTGGCAATGAGTGAGTACTCTTTCCGCTAGTGAAAAAACGTGGCAGCATTTCTAGCCGGCAGCACTGATCGTATTCAATTTTACGACAAAGAAGGCGCGCTACAACTATCGGTCTACGCCCTGCCCAGCAGATCCTTGGCAATCGCCACCACCTGCATTTTATCGGTGCCTGCGTAAATTTGTAAGATTTTCGCATCGCGCATTAACTGTTCCACTCGCGTCGCGCGCATGTAGCCTGCGCCACCAAAAACCTGTACTGCTTCGGTGGTGACCTTCATGGCTGCCTGAGCGGCGTAAAGTTTCATGGCGGAGGCTTCGGCCAGCGTCAAGTCCTTACCCGCTGCCCGTGCTTCGATGTAGCGAAAGACCAGGCTCTCCAGGTTCAATCTTGCCACCTCCATTTTTGCCAGTTTCAATTGGATGAGCTGATAGCTGCCGATGGGTTGGTCAAACTGCACGCGGGTCTTGGCCTATTCAAGGGATAACTCAAGAGAGCGCTCGAACAGGCCTAGCGCCATCGCGGCAACGCCTGCACGCTCCAAGCTGAAAGTGGATTTGGCCCCAGAACGACCGTAGCCGTCCTCAGATTCTCCCATCAGACGCTCTGGCACGGCTTTGACATCAGAAAGGAATAGTTCGCCGGTCGACGATGAACCGATCCCCATCTTTTTGTAAATTACTTGAGCATTGATGGCTGGAAAATACTGCGATGATTATTGCATGATATGGGGACTGGTATACAGTACTGCTATGGTGTCATATCCCGCTGCAAGCGGAGTCTCACCGAACAGCGAAAACCCAATAATCTTAGCCTAGTGGAGGCATTCGATGATTCAAGTTACTCCGTCTGACCAGGCCTGTGGCGCTACTGTAACTGGGGTAGATCTTTCTCGGAGGCTCGATGCGGGGGTCTTGCGGACAGTGCGTTCGGCCTGGCTGGAGCATCATGTTCTCGCTTTCCCCGACCAGACGCTGACGAACGCAGATCTAGAACAGATCGTTCAAAGCCTTGGGGTGTTTGGCAGTGAGCCCTATTTCGAACCAATGGAGGGGAGTGAACACGTTGTGGCCTTGAAGCGAAAGGCGGACGAAAAAGCCCCTCTGTTCGCGGAAAACTGGCATTCCGACTGGAGTTTTATGCAAGAGCCACCGATCGGGACCTGCCTGTACAGTCGGGTCATTCCGCCAATCGGCGGAGACACTGGGTTTATCAATCAGCAAAAGGTTTTGGCAGAAATGTCTCCAGCATTGCGCGCAAAAATTGAGGGACGCATAGCACTGCATTCCGCCGCGGGAGCTTATGCTCCCGATGGTATGTACGGAGAGAAGGATAGAGCCGCAGGGCGCAGTATGGCTATTCGTTATTCTGAGGATGCCCGGGACGTCCGCGGCCACCCGTTTATCTTGCAACACCCGGAAAGCGGTCATGAGGCGGTGCTGGGTTGCCTTGGCTATATTGTAGGCGTGGAAGGCATGACAGACGACGACGCTTTGTCTTTGCTGTTGGAGTTGCATCAATGGCAAACGCGGGAAGAGTTCCAGTACAGCCATAAATGGCAGGACAATATGTTTGTGATCTGGGACAATCGTAGCCTGTTACATAAGGCCAACGGCGGTTACGATGGCTACGATCGCTTGCTTCACCGGATCACGGTGGCATCAGACCCGCAAAAGTACCTTCATGTGAATGCGGCCTAACCGCCGTCTTATTGCAATTGGGTGACTGCGACAACAAGATTTGCCATACTTAACCGATAATGTTTGACTGTTTACACCCTCCCTCTTAATAGGACGCACACGTTATGACTATCAAAGTAATTGCAGTATTGTCCACCGCCCTAATGGTCGCTTTGGCCGGCTGCGCTAGTACAACCCCCGGAACCGGTTCGAGTCGCAATCAGGTCATTTCTGTGCAATACGGCATTGTCGAGAACGTCCAGCAGGTGGCTATGGCGCCTAGTTATGGTGCAAGCTCTATACTTGGAGGCGCCCTCGGGCTGCTGGCAACGAGCGGACACTCAAGTGCGTCGCAGGTAGCTGGAGCTGCCGCTGGTGCTGGACTGGGAGCCCTTGTCGCCAAGGAAACCGCCGGCACTGCGGAGCGATTTACCGTGCGTCTGGTCAATAATAGTACGATTGATATCGTGTTGGAAAATCAGGATGTTCGGATAGGAGACTGCGTTTCTGTGGAGCAGGGTACGCATGCCAATATCAGACGCGTTTCTTCAGTATTGTGTTCAACTCCCGCCTCGCACCCCGCCTATAGTTCGATGAACGCAGAAACCGTGCGAGAGTCGTCTGATTGTTTGGCGGCGAAGCAAGAGCTACTCAAAGCCGCAACGACGGAGCAGACTGATATCGCTTACAAGAAAATGCGTGCGTTCTGCGAAAGTTAACATCGTCAGGAAGATGACTTACCGTCTTCTTGATCTGGTGATGTTAGAAGCACAGGAACCTCATCATGTATTGATGGGGTTCCTGTAGTTATTTACCGACACGGTATTTCGCATCCTGCGCAATGCCCGTGTCGTGCGACCTGACCAGTCACCCCAAATAGTGGTGTGTTGGGACGGGCACTCTATTCCTCGTCAAGAGTATGACTATGCTAAGCACATAGGCTATCAACTAGGTCTGCGTGGGCTGGATATTGTGACCGGTTGTGGTATTGGCGCAATGAAAGGGCCGATGAAGGGCGCTGCGGTAGGGCATGCCAAGCAGCATATCAAGAGCGGCCGTTACATCGGGATCAGTGAGCCGGGCATCATCGCTTCTGAATCACCTAACGCTATCGTCAATGAGTTGGTGATCTCGCCCGATCTGCAGGAGCCCTTTGTTCCTACACACGACGCGATGGCGGCATTGCAGCTTGATGCCCACTTGCCCAAGCATGAATTAGCCAGTGCGCTGCGTCGTGCATTTTCGGGCCTGGTGGCGGGTAACGTGAAGGCATTCGGCATTGAACAGGTGCGCTTGCACGGTCCCTGCCAGCTGTCGGGTGACAAGAAATTTTTATCCAGCACGGATCGACTGTTGCAGATGCGGGTGAGGCAGAAACGAATGAAGTTGGATCAGGAGAAATATCAGCCTTGCTATCAATTGGTGGAATGATCGCTCACTGCGGGTCGGCGCCAGTATTTACACAGGCCAATCATTGAAGCACCTATCCAGAAAACTTCAATCACCAAACTGGCAAGATTAAAGTTGAAGCACAGACTAAAAAAGAGAAAGATACCGCCCACCAGATTTATCAAATTGTAGCTAAGGCTTTTAGGATCAATCCGCTCGAGCTGCAATAAATAGTAGGCCAGTACCACCATTAATGCGCCCAACATGCCGATAGCGTCAATAATATTGTTTTGCATAGCCAATAGTCCAATGTGGGCCGGTAGAAACTGAGCCTATCACACAACAATTAGTTCAGTCGCGATGGCGGGTATATTCAGAAGGTTATTCAATTGCGGTTCACGTTTCAGTCGATGAGAAATTCTTGCACGAACGAATAGAACACTACGATGTCGTTATTCTCGGCGCTGGCGCGGCGGGATTATTCTGTGCTGCGGTCGCTGGCGCGCGCGGCCGTCGCGTTTTGGTGTTGGAAAAAGCCAATAAGGTGGGTAAGAAGATTCTTATGTCCGGCGGTGGCCGCTGCAACTTCACTAATCGCGTTGTCCAGCCGGAGCACTTTGTTTCTGGCAATCCACACTTTTGTAAGTCAGCTCTGAGCCGCTATACGCAATGGGACTTTATTGCCTTGGTTGAGCGCTACGGTATCGACTACGAAGAGCGCGCACACGGACAGCTGTTTTGTCAGAATTCGGCTCAGGATATTCTCACGATGCTATTGCAGGAATGCGATAAAGCAGGGGTGACGGTCTCCTCTCGGTGTGGGGTCAGGTCCATTGAGGCCGCTGGTGATTCAACCGGTCGTTTTTCTGTGTCTTTTGATCAGGGGCCAGATACAGAAAAATGTAATCGCTCCGTCGTTTGCCAATCGCTGGTGGTGGCCACTGGAGCACTTTCCATACCCACGCTGGGCGGCAGTGGTATCGGTTATGACATCGCCGCGCAGTTTTCATTACCATTGACCGAGCGCCGCGCCGGGCTGGTGCCGCTGATGTTCAGTGACGCCATGAAGTCAATCTGTGAGCGATTGTCTGGCGTGGCGTTGGAAGTGGAGGTCCACTGTAACGGCCAGTCCTTCACTGAAAATTTGTTGTTCACCCATCGGGGTGTCAGTGGCCCGGTGATACTGCAAATTTCCAATTACTGGTACCCTGGCAACACAGTCTCGATCAACCTACTACCCAGCCTCGATATCAGCCAGTGGTTGCTGCAGTCAAAGCGCGATCAGGGCCATAGCTTGCTGCGTAGCCTGTTGGCGCAAAAATTGCCAAAAGCGCTAGTGGCTGAGCTACAAACGCTCTGGTGGTCAAATGATGCAGAGCGGAAGCTGGCGGATTACAGTGACAGAAGGCTGACCGAGCTTGCCGCGCTATTGGGTAGTTGGATATTGAAACCCTCAGGCACGGAAGGTTACCGCACGGCAGAGGTTACTCTGGGGGGCGTGGATACGGTGGGAATGAGTTCCCGGACCATGGAGGCTGGGGGTCATGATGGCCTATTCTTTATCGGAGAGGTATTAGATGTGAGTGGCCATTTAGGGGGATACAACTTTCAATGGGCCTGGTCTTCTGGTTTTTGTGCAGGACAGTATGTTTAGCGGTCAATAATGTACTTGAGATGATGATATTGCCGCTTAAGTTGCGGCCGTAGAGATCGGCCTCGGCACGCAGCGGCGACTTGTTTTCAGTCACCGATATGCGAGAGAATCACTGTATGTTGGTCGCTGATGTTCAGCCAAAACTTAATGAAGTAAACCTGCTGCTATGCTCAGACTAAATGAAATTAAACTCTCGCTCGATCATGGCGCCGATGATCTGACGGCGGCTATCGCCGAGCGATTGGGCATCAGTGAGGAAGATATCAGCAGTTTTAGCGTTTTCAAACGCAGTTATGACGCGCGTAAAAAAGCCAACATCTTGTTAATTTACCAATTAGATGTCGATCTGCGCTCTGCACAAGAGCACAAGCTGTTAGAGCAGTTTAAAAATGACTCTCGTGTTGGCC
>TARA_B110000503_G_scaffold48979_1_pt1 | contig 35865 bp, 28 predicted proteins | sample TARA_B110000503 | Tara Oceans TARA_B110000503 (sample SAMEA4397472) | marine metagenome | biome: Polar Biome; feature: [SRF] surface water layer (ENVO:00010504); material: water (ENVO:00002006), including particulate matter (ENVO:01000060) such as... | depth 5 m | reverse complement strand
CCCCCATGGAAAGTCATCACCTGTCTGACTGGATGTACTGTTAGATACCCCAGCTAACTCTAAGAAACGACTATTTACCGAGAGCACCTTGCCTTCGTAATTTCTGACGATAATACCCGTATTTTCTTTTCCCACGGTGCGTGAAAAAACGCCCATGTAGTACCCTAAAGCATTTCTGATAAAAACACCTCTGCATCCTTGAGTGCGGCTCTATCCCTTATTCTTCTGCAACCACTCCTTTCGACCCTACAATGGCGCAACAGTCCGCCCATACTCGCAACGCATTACCGAATACGCTACACGGCCAATACAATAGAGCTTACTTGCTTTTAACGTTCTAGAAAGTAGGGAAAACCCTATTTTTTTCAATTATTTTCAATTATTTTCAATTTCGTTGTCCGCGATGCGCTGTTTGTCAACAACGTTCTCTAGACAGTTCTGCTCTTTGGAGCCACTTGCCGGGCAGCACTGACTGTGAAGAGCCTTGCCCTGTCTTGAACCTACAGAGAGGGATAGGAATCGCTAATTACGGCGCGGCCTTCGTTGCCTCATACCGCAACCAAATCCGCAAACCCGCCGCAATGACACAGGGCGCCCTCTTCGGGCATGAGAACGGGAAGGTGCGAGTCGATTTCTCGCCAATACCCTTTTTATATTGCTTATACTTTCCCCGCGATTTTTCTCCACATCCTGTTCCTGGAGGGCGTGTACTTCGATCGCGCCGACCGGCCAGCCCGTTGTCAGCGCGTCGGGGCGCTAGAGATGTCCAGCCTTATCGATATCTCCAGCGTGTCCCCAAGCTCCCATCTCAACTGCCTTTTCGATAGTGCTTATTGGTCAAAAGTTCATCTATGGTTGCAACGCAATATAACCCTACTAATCATCCGAGCGAGCTTTTGCGTCGCCTGAATTAGGCTTGTGAGGCGCCGCCCCCAGCGGCTCTAATGTATATTGCTGATAAAGCAAAAAAAACGCGACTATTGGCAAGATGACGTCTGTCCAAAAAATAACACCAGCATTCCCCGATGAGAAATTGTGCTTGCTTATCATTTGGTATACATGCCCTCCAGCAGCTCCCCATAGAAACAGTGATGGACCAATTACTGCCGCGGCCCGAAACGCTAGGGTTTGTCGAAATGCGATTAGCCCAACAATGCCGAACCCCAGGCTGGCAAAGCCCACTTCATACTGGAATGGGCTGTTCTCCCACCCGATGAAGGTTGCCGCCATCTCCGCAAAAAAGACGTGCATTATGAAGTTGTAAAGATAGCTAATTCCAATGCTAAAAAGAAGAAAGTAAGAAAAGAGTGCTTCAATAATTTGTTTTTTCTGCAGGGGCTTTGGTTTGGGTGCAAGAACGCCGAAAGCAAAAAGCAAACCAATGACGAAGAAAGTAAGCGTAAAGTTGCTCAGCACAAAAGTTAAAAAATTCACCATCAGCTTAAGCTCCAGTTTAGTCAGCCATCAAATTTGCGTAGCTACCGCTTCAAGTATAACTCGTGGGTGGACATCTGCTGCGCGCCAGCGTTGTTTTTGTCTTGTCGAGGACACTGCAACATCCCTCAGCTATACTTTTGTAAAACGTGGTTGCGCACTGCCGTCAATTGAGCCTGGCAAGACCGTTAGTTATGCAGTCCCAAGAAAAATAGAGCATCTGATCAAAACGTATTATTAGGGAGTACCCGCAGTGACCTTGGATATCGCCAGCACCGCCTTCTTGGCTCAATCCGCTATCAGTGGCGCACCGGCACTGCATCAAGTCAGCGTTGAAGAAGCACGGCTCATGTATACCGCCATGGCAGCGCTAAGCCATGAGGGCCCCCAGATGGATCGCATTGAGGAGGTCGCTATCACGACGGCCGATGAGTCTACCATTCGCGCCCACGTTCTAACGCCGCCAGGCCCATCGAAATCCGTGATCGTCTACTATCATGGCGGCGGCTGGGTCGTTGGCAGCATCGATGATTACCTGACCGTGGGTCGCCATCTGGCGGCCCGCACGCAGTCTGTGGTTGTTCTGGCCGGATATCGTCTGGCGCCCGAACACCGCTACCCTACCGCTCCCAATGATTGCTGGGATGCACTTAAGTGGGTTGATAGCAATATCGAGCACCTCGCTGGCAGCCCAGTGCCGCTTATCGTTGCCGGTGATAGCGCGGGTGGCAACCTCGCTGCTGTGGTCGCTCAAAGAGCCAAACAGGAGGGTTCACCGAAGCTCTCACTACAAGTGTTGGTATACCCTGCTACGGACGGCACGATGGACACGCCAAGTCATCGCGACCCTGCCAACCAGCTGATGTTGTCGCACGAATCCATGGCATGGTTTTGGGATCATTACGCGCCCGATAAGGAACAGCGCCTGGCACCCGGTTCGTCCCCCCTGCATTCTGACGACCTGTCGGGTGTGGCACCTGCGTTGGTGCTTACCGCAGAATATGACGTGCTGCGCGACGAGGGCGAAGCCTATGCCGACAAGCTGCAAGACGCTGGTGTCGCAGTGGTACGTAAGCGATTTGAGCGCCAGATCCACGGCTTCTTTACTCTGCATGACGTACTGCCCGGTGCCACCAGGGCACTCGAGTATGTAGGAGAACAAATCGATCGGCACCTGGCCAAAGGTTCGGTCGTGGACGCAGTCATTGTAGGCGCCGGTTTTGCAGGGCTTTATCAACTGTATCGCTTGCGCGAGATGGGCCTGTCTACGCGAGTATTCGAGGCTGGCAGCGGCGTGGGCGGCACCTGGTATTGGAATCGCTATCCCGGTGCGCGCTGCGATATAGAGAGCATGGCGTACTCCTATTCTTTTTCGCCCGAGCTGGAGCAGGAATGGCGGTGGTCAGAAGTCTATGCTACCCAGCCTGAGATCCTCAACTATGTCGAACACGTGGCGCAGCGCTTCGATCTCAACAAGGACATTAACTTTGACACGCGTGTTGAGCGCGCGGTTTATGACGAGGACAATCAGCAGTGGCTGATTTACACGGATACCGGCGAGGTAGTTGCAGCGCGCTATTTCATCATGGCTACCGGCTGTCTTTCGGTATCCAAGGATCTCGATATACCCGGAACGGATACATTTCAGGGCCCCTGCTATGTTACTGGTCTTTGGCCGCATAAGGGCGTGGACTTTACTGGGCAAAAAGTCGCCGTGATTGGTACCGGATCATCTGCAATTCAATCGATACCGCTGATCGCCGAGCAGGCAACCGCGATGACGATTTACCAGCGCACCCCGACTTACTCCATGCCCGCCAAAAATCGACCTCTGGACGAAGATGAAATCGCTGAAATGAAAGCTAACTACCCAAGCTATCGTGGCGAGCAAAAACTTGCTGCAGCCGCTATTGTGGATCCGCCCCGCTCTCTGGAATCCTGGCACATGGTGGATGAGGAGGAGCGCGCGCACCGCTACGATGCAGCCTGGAACGCGGGTCTGTTGATCGCCATGCAATCGACATTCAATGACATCCAGTTGGATCAGGAGGCAAACGACCACATATCCCGGTATATTCACGGCCGTATCAGGGCGCTGGTAAACGACCCTGAGACGGCTGAAGCATTACTGCCGCAGTCTTACCCCTTCGCAACCAAGCGCCCCTGTCTGGACACGAACTATTACGAAACCTTCAATCGAGACTCTGTGCAATTGGTTGATCTGCAACAAACGCCGATTCTCGAGATCACAGAAAAAGGTATAAAAACCAGCGGAGGCACGGAACGGTTTGACGCTATCGTCTTTGCGACCGGGTTCGACGGCATGACCGGCGCGCTAACCGCTGTTGATATACGCGGCAGAGGCAATGTTTCACTTAAAGACAAATGGGCTCAGGGGCCTCACAGCTACCTAGGACTGGCGGTTGCCGGGTTTCCCAATCTGTTCACCATCACGGGACCATCAAGTCCGTCAGTGCTATCAAATATGCTGGTCTCCATCGAGCAGCACGTGGATTGGGTCAGCGACTGTATTGCATGGATGGGCGAGCGAAACTTTGCAACCATAGAGGCGGAAACAGAAGCGGAGGACGAATGGGCGAAACATACGGAATTACAAGCCCACCTGACGCTCTACCCCAAAGCCAACTCCTGGTACATGGGCAGTAATGTGCCGGGCAAAACCCAGATGTTCATGGCCTATGTTGGCGGTGTGGGCGTTTACCGTCAGGTCTGTGACAGCATTGCTGCCGCGGACTACGAAGGTTTCACCTTTAATGAAGCGAAATCCACGCGCGTTTAGATTGAAAACAGGGACAGACCACGCTTAATCTTCTAGTCTAATGCATCTTTATTGGTCTACTTTTAAATGTGGCCCCCTTTTACTACCTGCGAGGTCTCCTCTAACAGAACGGGAGCGCGTTCCGAATTTTGCACCCCAGTAGATAGCGTGCTTTCAGCGGACAAGGACTGACCGTACCAAACGGGTGAGATCATTCGTTTTGCCCCGGCAGCTATTTTGCCGAGTTGTACAAAGTAAGCAGCGTTTAATATAGTGGCTGCACTGTAATTCGGCCCACCCTCGGCAAGCGATAGATTATGTCAAAGCGAGAGCAATCGGCACTTCAGGCAACATTTTTCGACGTCATTTTCGGGACAGAAACGCCTGCAGGAAAATGGTTCGATATCGTCCTGATCATCGTCATCATCGCCAGTGTTGTGGTGATCATGCTGGATTCAGTGGGGACGTCGGACGCTGCGCATGGCAGTCTCTATCTAAAACTGGAATGGATTTTCACGTTACTGTTTACTGTGGAATACCTGATCAGAATTTGGTGCACGCCAAACCGCAAAGGTTATATCTTTAGTGTTTACGGTGTCGTTGATTTACTGTCCCTGTTGCCCACATATCTTGCATTGCTGGTTCCGCAGGCGGCACCGCTCCTTATTATCCGAGTGTTACGTATCCTGCGTATTTTTCGTGTACTCCGGCTGTTCGCTTTATTACAGGAGGCCAATTATCTGGCCGCGGCACTGCGGCGCTCAGCACGTAAGGTCTTTGTCTTTTTCGCGCTCATGATGATGATAACCACTATTTTCGGCTGCCTGATGTATGTTGCTGAAGGCGGGCAAAACGGCTTCGATAACATTCCGGTGAGCATTTACTGGGCCATCGTGACGATTACCACGGTCGGTTATGGTGACGTGGTGCCGCACTCAGGCATCGGGCGTGCGATTTCTGCTGTTGGCATGCTGATCGGTTACGCCGTAATCGCAGTACCCACTGGCATCATCACCGCCGAACTGACGGTGAGCCAAAGAGCCCAAAGCGAAAAACAGGCACGAGAAGCGCGAAATTGCAGCAACTGTGCGGCCGTGGAACGAGATCCAGAGGCTCACTACTGCCGCGCCTGCGGCACTGCCCTCCCTGAGCCGAGCCTTGACCCAACGGAGAGGCAGCCCAGCGCGTGAGGGCTTGGCGACAATATCGGTAATAAAGTGACTAATAATATTGTGACAATGACCTCTAAGTCGAATAAACTTGCCGCCAGCAAAGGATAGTAGCTAGCGATAGCTATTTCAGTAATAAGCATTGCAGGGCTCTAAACATGATTTATCTCCGAAAAAGCACGTCAATCATTGCTGTTTTCATCGCGCTGTGCGCCTACTTCCCAACGCTTGCGATCGCTGATGGCATGCTAGAGGAAGTCGTGGTGACCGCGCAAAAGCGCTCACAAAACCTTCAGGATGTGCCTGTTGCGGTGACAGCGTTTACCGGTGAGCAGCTGCGTCAAGCCGGTGTTCGCGACATGTTCGAACTGGCATCCATCGCACCTAGTCTTCGGGTCACGCAAAGCCAAAGCTCATCCAACACCAGCTTCGGTATTCGGGGAATTTTCACCAGCACACAGAATTTCGGGTTAGAATCCTCCGTCGGCCTTTATGTTGACGGCATCTACAGGTCGCGACAGGGTTCAATGATCAATAATATGATCGATATCGCTTCGGTTGAAGTATTACGCGGACCGCAAGGCACTCTTTTTGGTCGAAACACGCCCGCTGGAGCGGTCTTACTGGAGACAGTGGCGCCTGATTTCGAGGGTTCAGGCTTCATTGATGCGGGTGTCGGCAACTACAATTTATTGGATATAAGCGGTGCCAAATCATTTACCCTGATCGATGACGTGCTAGCAGTCCGGGTGACCGGCTTCAACATGGACCGCGATGGCTACGTTGATCTCGTTGGCAAGGAAATTCAAGAGAATGACTCGCTGAACGACAGAGATCGCTGGGGTCTGCGCTTTCAGGCGCTGTATACGCCCAACGACGATCTCACCTTACGCTTTATTGGCGATCATTCAGAAGTTGACGAGGCGTGTTGTGCCGTCGGCAACTGGCAGACCAATTTCGAGACTCAAAATCCAGCGCCGCCAAATGCGCTCATAGGCAGCGATACCGTAGTCCGTGATAATCTTGGCGGAACGGTGATAAGTGGGGACGACTTTTACGATTATAAAGTCAGCGCCAGCTTTAAACCTGAATCGCAAAATACTGACGAGGGCATATCACTGCAGGCTGACTGGCAAACAGACTATTTTTTGCTCACCAGCATCTCGTCCTATCGCAAGCACGACGCCTATGACAAAGGGGACGTTGATTTCTATGATGTCGATGCGCTGATCAGAACCAATGACCTCGAGCAGGAGCAGTACTCGCAGGAACTCCAGATAAGCGGCGATGCCTTCGACGACAAGGTGAACTATGTCGGGGGCCTGTACTACTGGAATCAGACTCTCAAGTCAGAGGCCAATACCATCCTTGGAGAGGACTCATATGTTCTAGGCGGCTTTTTTATCCTTCCAACGGCCCCTGTTCCTGCCATCCCTCAGTTGTTTTTACCTCCGGGGGCCTACTCCCGCAACAACGCCGATCAGAAACACAACAGTTATGCCATTTTTGGTCAGGCAGACTACAACATCACAGAGCAGTTTGTCGTGACGGCCGGCTTGCGCTGGACCAAGGAAAACAAGGAGATGACCGAACTGTTTACCGGGACCACACCAACCCCTCCAGGTTTCGTAGGCCTAACTGAGCTAGCCCCAAGGCCGGATGTCGATGAGGATTTTGATGAGAATAAGGTCACTGGAACCGTCAAACTCAGCTGGTTCATGAATGATGTCACCATGTTTTACGGCTCCTATGGAACAGGCTATAAATCAGGCGGGATCAATACTGATCGTATACCGCTGACAGCCGATACCGTGTTTGACCCTGAGACTGCAGAATCGTATGAACTGGGCCTGAAGACTGAATTCCCAGATCAGGGCCTGCGTGTGAATGTCGCTCTGCACAAGACAGACACCGAAGATTTACAAACGATCTCGTTTCAGGGTGCAGGATTTGTCTTGGATAATGCCGGCACGGCCGAAACCTATGGTGGAGAAATCGATGTACTGTGGCTGCCCGCAGACAACACCACCCTTACCCTCGCATACGCTTACAACCATGCAGAGTACGCGGATTTCCCTAACGGCGCCTGCTGGACTGGCACACCTTGGCAGGATGGCCCTAGAAACGCGGCTGGAGTTCCAGTACCCCCCAATGAAAGCGCTCCTGGTTCGGGTGTCTGTGATATTAGCGGCGGCTTGGTATCAGGCAATCCCGAAAATGTTGTGGCTATGACGGCCACCCAGCGCTTCCGTATTGCCGACAATCTCGAAGGGTTCGCCTACGGTGAATATGTTTGGACTGATGAACGTATGACCGATGTCAACAATGATCCGGAAAAGCTGGATGGTTCCTATGAAGTGGTCAATCTGCGGGCGGGACTGGTGTTTGAAGAGTACCAAACAACTCTCACCGTCTGGGGGCGAAATGTGTTCGATTCGGAATCGACCTCTACTATTGCTGACGCTCCTGTGCAGACGGGTCGTTTTATCGCTTACTACAAAGAGCCCGCAACGTGGGGAGCTACAGTACGCTGGGATTTCTAGCCACTGGGTAAATAACAGCACCTCATGTCCTCATGAGGTGCTTTAGTCAACACAGAGGCCGCTCTGTTGGAGCCGCCTTTTACATGTCTTTTTTGTCTCACCCCTCTTCTAACGTCATTAAGCACGCTGTCCCCCATAAACGACGCCCGTCAAAGGACTTACTGTTACTCAGGCTCAGGCTCAGCCTGGAGTACTTCGTTGTTCCTGGAATAGCGCCTGTGCATCCCTAGCCAACGCTCTGCTTTTTGTTCTCCATGGCGTACGTTCTCTGTCGCATCATCAATTGTAATGTCACCTTATATGCCATAAAGTGGTAATGGGAATCACTCACCTATCGACAGGATCACACCATGACCACTCGCAGTAAACTATGGCTGACTAGCTTCACACTGTATGCCGTCTTCTTTTGCTGGTACACCGATTTTAGAGCGCCATTGACAGAGGAAGAGATCGATGAATTTGTCGCCGTACGTCTTGCCGACGGCGCTGATCCAGCGCAGATCGCGCGAGCAGAAGATCTATTTCGAGGCGATACGGGACGCCAGTTTCTGATGTTTAATGCGATTGATTACAACGAGGCGCCTGATGATGTCGAGGGCGCTGAACCCGGCTCAAGCGCTGAAGAGTTAATGGCGCTTTATATGCAGTATATGTTGCCCGCAATGCTGGCCAGGGGTTCGCACCCCGTGATTATGGGTGACACCTTCAGTGGGGCGATGGATTTAGTCGGCATGGACGGCGCTGAGGAATGGGACAGCGGCGCGGTATTTCGCTACCGCAGTCGACGCACGCTGATGGATATTATCGGCAACCCGGAGTTTAGAAGCGACTGGCATTTCAAGCACGCAGCGCTTACCAAGACCATAGCCTTCCCAATAGAAACCCAACTGTATCTGGGTGACTTACGCTGGATAGCAGGCCTATTGATGCTGGCAGTCACCGCTCTACTGGATGCCTTTGTCTTTACCAGAAAATCTGCCTAGCGCCTAGCCGGCTTGGCGACACAGTGCCTCCAACTCAGGCAGCTGTGCACTAGCCACATATTCGATGAGTTGCGCCGAGCTAGTTTCCCATCATCGGCTAGCTCCGCGCACGCCGTGCATTCAAGCAATTGATTTAAATAGACTTTTTATAAATCTTGGCTGGCACTGTTGATCAGTGAAACGGGGCGAGCGAAATGCTACAATGCGCGCGTTTTCTCTAAGACGCGACCCACATGGCGACACCCCTATTTTCCTACCGCAAGTTTTGGGCAGAATGCTTCGGCCCAGCGCCTGAGCTGCCCATGTCCCGAGCAGAGATGGATGCGCTCGGCTGGGACAGCTGTGACATCATCATTGTCACCGGTGACGCTTACGTCGATCACCCTAGTTTTGGTATGGCGGTTATCGGACGATTACTGGAAGCTCAGGGATTTCGTGTGGGCATCATTGCGCAGCCGGATTGGACAACTACCGCAGACTTTGAGGCTCTGGGAGAGCCTAACCTATTTTTTGGTGTGGCGTCAGGCAACATGGACTCGATGATCAACCGCTACACGGCCGACAAGAAACGGCGCAACGACGATGCCTATACCCCGGGCAATACCGGTGACAAGCGTCCCGACCGTGCGGTGATTGTCTACAGCCAACGCCTCCGCCAAGCCTACCGCCATGTGCCACTGGTGATTGGCAGCATTGAGGCGAGTTTACGTCGCATTGCTCACTACGACTATTGGAGCGATAAGATTCGCCGCTCAGTCCTGCTGGACAGCAGCGCTGACCTGTTGTTGTATGGCAATGCCGAGCGTGCAATCGTTGACCTCGCACACCGTCTTGCGGCGGGTGAACCCATCCACAAGATTCGGGATTTACGCGGTACGGCCTTTGTGCGCAAGCGCGTGCCCGATGGCTGGCTGGTTATCGACTCGACCAGTATTGATGTTGTAGGCCCAATCTCAAAGCCGATCGACCCCTATGTGGATACCGCAACGGCTAGCTGCGCCACACAGGTAGACGCTGCCGAGGTGGTGGAGCCGGTGAGATTTATGGGCAACATCAAAGACCATGAGGCAAACGCCGTTATCCGTATTCCCTCTTTCGAACAGGTCAGGAGCGATCCTGCCCTGTATGCACATGCATCTAGGGTACTGCATAAGGAAACTAACCCGCACAATGCCAGGCCGTTAGTGCAATCCCATGGCGACCGCGAACTCTGGCTCAATGCGCCACCCATACCACTGGAAACGGATGAGTTAGATCAGGTATTCGAATTACCTTATACCCGCGTACCCCACAGTGTCTATGGTGACGCACGCATCGTAGCCTATGAAATGATCCGACACTCGGTCAATATTATGCGCGGCTGCTTTGGAGGCTGCACATTCTGCTCTATTACAGAGCACGAGGGTCGCATCATCCAGAATCGCTCTGAGGACTCTATCATTCGTGAGATCGAACAGATCCGCGACACATCCCCGGCGTTCACCGGCGTGATTTCCGATCTGGGCGGGCCCACGGCAAATATGTGGCGACTGGCCTGTAACAGTAAAGAGGTGGAGGCAAAATGTCGCAAGCTGAGCTGTGTGTTCCCCGGCATCTGTAAAAACCTTAACACCGACCAAATGCCACTGGTCAAACTTTATCGGCGCGCCCGCGGTGTCAAAGGGGTCAAGAAGGTCCTGATTGCCTCTGGGTTGCGCTATGACCTTGCGGTGCAAAGCCCAGAGTATGTGAAGGAACTGGTCACCCACCATGTCGGCGGCTATCTTAAAATTGCGCCCGAACACACCGAAGGTGCACCGCTGTCAAAAATGATGAAGCCCGGCATTGGCTCTTATGAAAAATTTAGAGCGATGTTCGAAAAATACTCCATTGCTGCAGGGAAGAAGCAGTATTTGATACCCTATTTTATCGCAGCCCACCCTGGCACTTCTGACAGAGACATGATGAATCTCGCATTGTGGCTCAAGGAGAACAAGTATCGGGCGGACCAAGTGCAGACGTTCTACCCTTCACCAATGGCGACCGCCACAGCCATGTACCATAGCGGCAAAAATCCGCTCAAGCGCGTTACTCATCACAGCGATAGCATGCCTACCGTGAAAGGGCAGACCCAGCGCCGGCTGCACAAAGCATTTTTGCGTTACCACGATCCCGATAACTGGCCAACATTGCGCCAGGCACTTAAAAAGATGGGCAGAGCCGACCTAATCGGCAATGGTAAACATCAGCTAGTACCTTCACGCCAACCGGCCAAGCATCACCCCGTGGTCAGCCCGGGCTCCAAGCCTTTCGCTACGCAACACAATGGCGTGGTGCGGGTCCCGCGCCAGTCAAAACGAAACTCTCGAGTGTAAACTTCACCCTGTATCACAGTAAACATCCACCAATATTCACAAGGAAAATAACGATGAGCTTTTCACAATTGATGCCCAGTTTTTTATTAATACTGTTTTGTACTAATGCACTTGCCGGCGTCCCCACGACTGACGCTCCGTTACCGCTATTGGCTATCACTGAGCGCGGGGAACTTACCCTGACCGATGATGAATTCAGTTTCATCCCATGGAGCTCAGAGGCAGGCCTGGGGAAAGTGCATGTAATACAGTATTTTGGCGCCACTATTGAACACAAGGATACGTTCAAGCCCTTCACTGACCTGCTTCAGAGCAGCTTCGAACCAGGAGCCATTAATGTCACGACCGTCCTGAACATGGATGCAGCCATGTGGGGCACCACGGGATTTGTAATGTCTGAGTTGAAAAAAAATAAACGCATGCTCCCCTCGGCCGCTATGGTCGTTGATGACGATGGAAGCGGCGTCATTGAGTGGGATTTAGGTAAAGCGGGTACTGCCCTGATTGTGTTGGACGACAAAGGCATTGTGAAGTACTTTTCGCGACAGGCGTTGAGTGAAGCAGAGATGGCATCAACTGTCGAATTAATGCGCGTAAACATCAAAAGGTAATCATTGCCGGCACGCTAACGTCATGTTCAAAAGAAAATCACTAAGATCCGCAAAGGAATGGTTATGAATAAAAAGGTCCTCTACACCATTATGGTGCTGATAGTGGGCTTTTCCATCGCAGTGCTGATCAGCGTCAATAAACAAGAAATCACAGCGGAGCCCTACCAACACCTTTTACCCTCCGTGCGTGTTACCCGGGTTCAAGCCGCAGCAGAACACCTGATTATTCATTCTCAGGGCACCGTTCAACCGCGCAACCAAAGTGAATTGATTCCCGAGGTGACCGGTCGTGTTACCTGGATGTCAGCGGCTATGGTCAACGGTGGGTCCTTCCAAAAAAACGAGATTCTGATGCGCATTGATGAGGCAGATTATCTGACGCTTTTACAGCGAAGTGAGGCTGTAATGAAGCGCTCGGAGGTCGAATATGCACTATCAAAGAATGAACTTGAACGGGCACTCAGTCTGCACAAACGTCAGCTGGCCAGCCAACAGCAACTGGATGACGCGCGACGCGAGGCGCAAGTCGACGAGGCCTCGCTAAGCGAGGCACGGGCCGGTCTGGAGCAAGCAGAGCGCGATCTTTCTCGCACAAAACTCCATGCACCTTTTGATGGACTAGTGCGCAATGAACGCGTCAACGTGGGGCAGTTCGTCACCCGCGGAGAGAGCATTGGAACGATCTACGCAACGGACTATGTCGAGGTGCGCTTACCCATATCCGTCGACCAACTCGGTTTCCTTGGACTGCCTGTATCCACCCGAGGACAAATACCTCGAAAACAGCGTCCGCCTGTCACCCTGATCGCAGATTTTGGCGACACGCGCACGCTTTGGGAGGGTGAAATGGTAAGGCTTGAGGCCGAGTTCGACGAAAGATCCCGCATGGTCTACGGCGTGGTCCGCTTGCACCTAGACGATGACGGGGAGAGTCCACTTCTGCCCGTAGGTCTATTTGTACAAGCTGAGATTCGCGGGCGCCGAGTGGATCAGGTTATACGACTGCCCCGCTCTGCCATGCGCGATGATAATCAGGTATTGGTGGTCGATTCCGACGACCGACTGCACTTCCGTCAAGTGAGTCTGGTACGTCAAGAGCACGATGATATTCTGGTCAGCAAGGGACTTAAAGGCGGTGAGTTGGTCAGCATTTCACCAATGCAAACCGTGGTTGACGGCATGTTAGTTAAACCTGTTATTGAATAAGTAGATTCTTGCGTGCATAAAATCATCCCCTGGTTTATCCATAACGCAGTTGCGGCCAACCTGCTGATGCTAATTTTAGTTATTGGTGGCATTTTGGCACTGCCACAGATTCACCAGGAAGAATTTCCCACTCTCAACGTAGACGCGGTACAAATCCTTGCGCCTTACCTCGGGGCCGCACCAGAGGAAGTAGAATCGGCTGTCTGTGTTCGAATAGAGGAAGCGATCAAGGGCAACGAGGGTATCGACAAGATAACCTCACAAGCGTCGGAAGGATTATGCTCCGTGACGGTAGAACTGGTTGCCGGCGTGGACAAAACTAAAATTGCCAACGATATCAAAAATAAAGTCGACGCTATCGATGCTTTCCCGGCAGAGACTGAGCAGCCGATCACGTCTGAAGTGAGTATCATTGCCACCGTATTTGAAATCGTGATCTCGGGACCTGCAGATGAACGCACCCTAAAACTGATCGGCCAGCGTATGCGTGACGACATCGCCGCCCTCCCTGGTGTCTCCCAAGTGGCATTGCAATTTTCCAGACCCTACGAGATTTCAGTGGAGGTCTCTGAGCAAACACTCCGGCGTTACGGACTGACTCTCGCCACGATTGGTGAGGCCATTAAAAGCTCATCACTCGACATTCCCGGAGGATCAATCAAGACAGACGGCGGTGAAATTTTACTGAGGACCAAAGGCCAGGTATATCAGGGCAAGGAATTCGAGGATATCGTGGTATTGAGCCGCGCGGACGGCACCATTATCACTCTTGGTGAGATAGCGAACGTGGTCGACGGGTTTGAGGAGAGCGATCTACAGGCACGCTTTGATGGCTCTCCTGCTGTATCGCTAAAAGTCTCGCGGGTGGGTGAAGAAGACATTATAGAAATCGCAGACCGTGTTAAGGCTTATCTAGAGCAAGCACGTAAGGTGGTCCCCGAGGGCATCGCTATTACGATCTGGCAGGACGAATCCCAGGATCTTGTCGATCGCCTAGACGCCCTATCCCGCAACGCCCGCAGTGGCCTGCTACTGGTGCTGCTGGTCTTAACCCTGTTCCTGCGCTTTCGCCTAGCACTGTGGGTTGCCGCTGGTGTACCCGTCGCACTACTGGGCACCATTGCGATATTCCCGGCCGTCGGCCTGTCAATCAGCACCGTATCAGTGATGGGCTTTATACTCGTGCTCGGGATCTTAGTGGACGATGCTATTGTTGTAGGCGAACGGGTCTATGCACTCGAACAAGACGGAACTCCCCGACTAGAGGCCGCAACGAATGGCACATTGGATGTCTCATTACCCGTCATCTTCGGTGTTCTAACGACCATGGCCACCTTTATCCCCATCCTCAATATTCCGGGCCCAATGGGCGGATTTTATAAGCCCTTGGCCTACACTGTTATTGCCGCTCTAGCTTTCAGCGTCATCGAATCACAGTTGATACTTCCCTCGCACCTAGCACGCCGCACTGAAGAAATGGAACCCGGTACAAACCGTGTAGTCAATCGATGGCTCGCTCTACAGCACCGTATTTCAGGTTCGCTGCAAATCATGGCCACCCGGTATTACCAGCCGGCAGTAAACCTCGCCCTGCAATGGCGCTACCTCACGCTCGCATCTGGTGTTGTGATTCTAGCGCTAACACTATCCCTCTTTATCAGCGGACGCATGCAATTTCAATTCTTTCCGGCTGTGGAAGGCACCCATTTGTACGCAACTCTGACCATGCCCGAGGGGACGCCTGTAGAGAGCACCGCTTTAGCCGCTCGTCACATCGAAGCTGCAGGAGAACAGTTACGCATGGAACTGGACCAGGACTTAGAAGAAGGTGAAGCCAGTAAAATTTCCCATGTCATCACTAGCATTGGCTCCCTAATACCCAAAGGCAGTATTGGCGGCCCAGGACGTGCAGCAAGCAACCTTGCTGAAATTGGCATCGAGCTCAACTTGCCGGGCAACTATTCAGGTGTATCGACCAGCACCTACGCCAATCGTTGGCGTGAACTGACCGGAAGTATTCCAGATGCTATCGAGCTTGGCTTTACATCGGAGTCGTTCGGTTTCGGCAAAGCCATTTCTATTGAGCTATATGGCAAAGATTTTGACCAATTACGCGATGCAGCAGCGCAATTGCGACTGGCACTGCAAACATACAACGGCGTCATGGACGTCAGCGATTCCTTTCGCGGCGGAAAGCAAGAGATCCAGCTCACCCTGCTGCCCGAGGCACGCCACCTTGGGCTGACCCTAAGCGACCTCGGACAGCAGGTAAGACAGTCATTCTACGGCTACGAGGCGCAACGTATCCAACGGGGTAAAGACGACATCCGCGTGATGGTAAGGTACCCGGAGGCGGAACGTCGCTCTCTCGGCAACCTGGAGGGCATGCGTATCCGTACCGCAGATGGCGTAGAAGTGCCATTCAACAGCGTCGCAAAAGCAACACTGGGAAGAGGCTACACCACCATTCACAGAGTTGGCGGGCAACGTGTTGTTACCGTGACCGCAGACGTCAATCGCACAATCACCACGCCTGAGGCAATCATCAGTACCATCCAAAATAACGTGCTGCCAGACATTCTAAGCCGCTATTCCGGCGTCACCTACGGTTTGGCCGGAGAGGCAGAAGAGCGCAGTGCATCCATGAAAGCATTGCTAAGTAGCGCTCTACTGGCTTTATTGGTCATCTACGCGCTACTTGCGATACCACTTCAATCCTATCTTCAGCCACTGATCATCATGAGTGTCATTCCATTTGGCGCAGTCGGAGCAATCATGGGCCACTACCTCCTAGGTATGGACTTGGTCTTTTTCTCTCTTCTGGGTATTGTCGCCTTAGCAGGAGTCGTAGTGAATTCCAGTCTGGTGCTGGTCGATCACATCAACAAAAAACGTCAAAGCGGATCAGAATTTATAGAGGTCTTGAGTCGTGCAGGCAGTGTTCGCTTTCGTCCTATTGTACTGACCAGCATTACAACATTCGTTGGTCTGATACCGATGATGGCTGACAAGACAATTTCTACGTCACTGTTCAAACCCATGGCAGTCTCTCTTGGATTTGGCATACTGTTCTGCACGCTCATCACCCTGTTTCTAGTCCCTTGCCTGCTCCTCGTGATGGAGGATTCTTTGCGCTTCCTGAAACGAATACGAAATACAGCCTAACGCTAACCCGGCAATGGCTAAGTTTAGCGCGTCCAAGATGCAAATAAACTGAAGAAACTACCCAATTATTCGTTTCAATTGATTTGTACTGTTCCCACGAATACGCTATTTTTACTCCTCACCTCTTAGGTGATAAAAAAATACCCTCTAGGAGACACGCAATGTCATTGAAGAACAGCAAAACTGAACAAAATCTTAAGGATGCTTTCGCCGGCGAATCCCAAGCCAACCGCCGTTATCTTTACTTTGCCGCCAAAGCGGATATCGAGGGCTATAACGATGTTGCCTCTGTATTTCGCTCTACCGCTGAAGGCGAGACCGGACATGCTCATGGCCATTTGGAATATCTGGAAGAAACCGGTGATCCAGCGACAGGGCTCCCCATCGGTCCAACGTCTGACAACTTGAAGGCTGCTATCGCCGGAGAAACGCACGAGTACACGGATATGTACCCGGGCATGGCCAAGACGGCACGAGACGAAGGCTTCGACGAGATTTCAGACTGGATGGAGACCCTAGCCAAGGCTGAGCGCAGTCATGCGAACCGTTTCCAGAAAGCGCTGGACAGTATGGACGACTGACATTCTTCTATGCGGGTTAGCGAACATGCTAACCTGCTACTTCCCCGACAAACTTTATGACATACCGAGGCACTGCATTGTGAGAGAAGGTAACCTCGAGGCCCCGACTCGCCATCCCATTGACTGGAAGTCTGAAGACTATTGGGACAAGACAAGCCTGGAGAATGAGCTTGAACGCGTCTTCGATATTTGCCACGGCTGCCGGCGCTGCGTCAGCCTGTGCGACTCCTTTCCAACCCTATTCGACCTAGTAGACGAATCCTCTACCCTGGAAGTTGACGGCGTCGACAAAGCAGATTACAGCAAGGTAGTCGACCAGTGCTATTTATGCGATCTGTGCTACATGACCAAGTGTCCCTACGTCCCTCCTCACGACTGGAACGTGGATTTTCCGCACCTGATGCTGCGAGCCAAAGCCATCAAGTTTAAAGAAGAAGGCGCGAAACTTCGGGATCGAGTACTGACCAGTACCGATACCGTATTCGCTATGACCTCAATTCCTCTTATCGACATCACCGTCAACGCACTCAACAGCAATGTCGGGTTTCGCAAGGTATTGGAGTCCACCGTGGGTATTCATCACAAGGCACCCATACCAAAGTTCCACAGCAATACACTGCGCAAACAAGTTAAGCCCCTGATCCGCGACATTACTCCGACGGTCATAGGTAAAACAACAGGCAAGCTTGCGCTCTACGCCAGCTGTTACGGCAACTATAACAGCCCACACATCGGCACTGATTTCATCAAAGTTTTTCAGCATAATGGAATGCACATCGATCTGGTCCCGAAGGAAAAATGCTGCGGCATGCCAAAGCTGGAACTGGGTGACTTGGAATCAGTGAACGCACTGAAAGAAGTGAACATACCGATACTGGCCAGACTGGTAGACGAAGGTTATGACCTGACTGCACCGATCCCGTCCTGCGTTTTAATGTATAAGCAGGAACTGCCCCTGCTCTACCCCGATGATCCTGAGGTCATAAAAGTACAGGCTGCGTTTTTTGACCCTTTTGAATACCTGTGGCTGCGACACAGAGGGGACGCGCTCAAAACCGAATTTCCTAACGCACTAGGCGACATCGCTTATCAGGTCGCTTGCCACCAACGCGTGCAAAATATTGGATTGAAAACACGTGATGTACTGAATCTAGTACAGGAAACAAACGTTACCGCACTGGAGCGATGTTCTGGTCATGACGGAACCTATGCGGTTAAAAAAGAAACCCACGATAAATCTGTAAAAATAGCGCGCCCCGTTGTGCGCAAGGTGGACCAGCAAGACCCGGATCACTTCATGAGCGACTGCCCAATGGCTGCCGCACACATTACCAACCTATCAGAAAAAATTGATAAGACCGAACATCCCATGACTCTTTTGCGCATGGCTTACGGTCTATAAATCCAGGAGACAATTATGCTTAACCTTTCACGTGCCGATCTCTGGTCACTAGAAGAGTATGCCGAAATGCGCCCCACCTTTCGCGCACAGGTCATGGCGCACAAGAAAAAACGGCAGGTTTCTTTTGGGAAGCACGTCAGGTTGTACTTTGAGGATGCGCTCACCATTCGGTACCAAATTCAGGAAATGCTGCGGATTGAAAAAATCTTTGAGGCCGCAGGCATTAACGAAGAGTTGGAGGCCTATTGCCCGCTAATTCCAGACGGACACAACTGGAAGGCAACGTTTATGATCGAGTATGAAGATCCCGATGAGCGTGCCCGTCAACTCGCCAAAATGATAGGTATTGAAAATAAAATCTGGCTTCAGGTAGACGAGTGTGAGCGCATCTACGCAATTGCTGATGAAGACCTATCACGTGACAACGAGGTCAAGACCTCCTCCGTTCACTTCCTCCGCTTTGAGCTGACCCCGGCCATGATTTCTTCAGCTCACAGCGGGAGCAGCATTAGCGCCGGCATAGATCACTCCGCCTACTCGGTCGATACTTTTGAGCTGCCAACGGCAGTTCGAGACTCATTGGCCAATGATTTACAGAGTATTTTAACGCACCATTAGCAGCCAGTTTCAAGTAGGTAGTAGGCGCATTTGCCCTGCAAGCCACTAAAACGCTGTTTATTCACGAGGGCTCATACGTTTTTTAGTATAGCGGGTCGCCACCGCCACCAGTGGATCGTCTGGCCAAGGGTGCTTGGGATAGCGACCCTTCATCTCGCGTTTCACATCATGATAGCTACTGCGCCAAAAACCGGCGAGATCTTGTGTTATCTGCAAGGGTTGTTGCCCTGGAGAAAGCAGATGTATCTGCAAGGCAACTAACCCGCCTGCGACGGTGGGCGTGTCCTCGCAACCGAACATTTCCTGTAATTTGACGGCCAGAACCGGTGGAATTTGAGTGTAGTCGATCTCCACGCTGGACCCTGAAGGCGCTGCCCAACGTTCCGGAACGAGGCGCTCTAACTCCAACGGTAATGGCCAGGGTAACAGTCCGCGCAACATATCTTTTACATTCAGACTCCGAAAGTCCTCTAGGCGACGCACTGGGTCCAGATAAGGCAATAACCAAGACTCTAACGTGTCTAACAGTGCCTCGTCTGACAGGTCGGGCCAGGGATTAGCCTCCCCGTCAACCCCTGCTCTGTGCAACAGCATCACCCTGGCACGCCACTGCTGAACCTTTTTATTAAAGGACAAAATATCGATTCCTTTCTTGCGTACTACCGCCAACAATGCCACTGAGCGCGCCTCGTCTGACACCTGCTCTAAGACGTCTGATGACAACAAAATGCTGCCAATATGTGTACGTCGCTCGGCCATAAAGCGCTCTTTGCGATAATCCCACTCAACATTCTCTTGTTCAGAGACAAGGGTCGACAGTATTTCACCAAAGTTGACGGGGTCCAGCTCACTCGCACTATAGATGCGGTCAACAGGCTCTCCAACCTTCCCTCCCAATTCCGCCACCGCCAGCCACTCAGTGCCGGCTAAACTGTCGTCCACAGGCAGCACTGCACTGCGCCCGTTACTCAACTGATACGTACAACCATCACCATCGGCACGTAACCGAGCTATGCGATCTGGATAAGCCCTCGCCAGTAACACACTAATAATATTGTCCTGATCGACCGAAAGAGTGAGCGTTTCTGGCTTGTGTATTTCAGTCGCCATGTTTGCGAAGCGACGTGCCTGCTTCCATACCCGCTTGAACCAACCCTGCAGTTTACCTGGGCAGCGACTCTCCCCCATCAGCACTGCAACGGTGGTTGCTATATCAACACCCTGTTCGCCGAGGGGATTGCGCTCAGAAAGTATTGCTGCCAGTAAACACCCCGTTTCTCTCGCTTGAATATCGCAACCGACCAATAGCATATGGGCCAGACGTGGGTGCATAGGCATTTGTGCGAGACGCACACCGTGAGGCGTTAGCTGCAAGCAGCCCGCTTGATTCCTGAATGTTGCTCCGCACTGTTCCAGAATCGAGACAGCCTGAGCGAAAGGAGCTGCCGGCGGAGGATCCAGCCAGCGCAGTTCACTGCCATCATCGACGCCCCAGGATAATAGCTGCAATGCCATCGGAGCCAAGTCTGCCTGAAGTATTTCAGGCAAGGCATGAGCCACCAATCTCTCATGCTGTTGCTCACTCCACAATCGATAACAACGCCCGGGGCCCTGCCGACCCGCACGGCCCTTGCGCTGCTCTGCAGACGCCCGTGAGATTCTTGTGGTGGCCAGCCGTGTCATGCCCGTAGCAGGATCAAATGCAGCTTCACGCACCAGACCTGAGTCCACCACCACAGTGATGCCCTCGATGGTCAGGCTAGTCTCAGCCAGGTTCGTGGACAAAACGATTTTGCGCTTGCCATCGGGTGCCGGCAACAGTGCCTGCAGTTGGCGCTCTAGTGATAATCCACCGTAAAGCGGGGATATCTGCAGCGGCTCTGCGGAATGCTCTAGAGCGTCAGCCAGACCTCTTGCCACACGGCTGATCTCGCGTTGGCCCGGAAGAAAAACTAGGATGCTGCCCGCCTGCTCCTTGAGTACCCGCAGCACCACATTAATTGTCGGTTGAACAATGGAATGACGTAACTGATGCGCCTCGCAATAGTAGGTTTCAACCGGAAACTGACGACCACTGGAGGTGACTATCGGAGCATTGCCCAGCAGCTTCGAGACTTCCTCGCCCGCGAGGGTCGCAGACATGACCAGTAGCTTTAACGCGGGGCCCTCTCGAAATACTTCGCGGCCGTGCAGTGCAAGCGCCAGACACAAGTCCGCATCGAGGTTACGCTCATGAAACTCATCAAATATAACCAAACCGACATCTTCCAGCCCTGGATCGCGCTGTAGCTGCTGCGTGAGAATACCCTCAGTAATCACTTCAATTCGAGTATTGTCGCTGACACACGTGTCCATCCGGATGCGGTATCCAACGGTCTGACCCACCGCGTCCCCTAGCAATTGCGCCATGCGCGAAGCAGCCGCCCTTGCAGCCATACGACGTGGCTCCAACACTAGGATTTTGCGCCCCTGTAACCAAGGTTGATCCAGCAATTCCAGCGGCACGATCGTGGTCTTGCCCGCCCCGGGCGGGGCCTGAAGTACGACTTCATTGCCTTCACCCATGCAACGTTTGAGTTGCTCGAGCACCTCAGCAATAGGGAGCTGGCTAATAGCGTCATAATACATACGCTTATCTTAACGGAGCTACCTCTTGCAGGCTATGGTATAGCGTGACCCGACAGGGGTAAGAACCTGCATCAATACATCGAAAAAACGAGTATCGTATGGGTTTTGATACAGGGTGGCTGTCATATACGGGGCCGCTATGCTTAACAATCGTAAACTAGCCACGGGAGGATAACCACGATGACATCGCTTGTGGTGGGCGTTTTGCTGTTTGCTTGCGTGCATTTTATCCCCTCCCTGGCACCCTCTCTTAAGGCAAACGTGCTCAGACAAATCGGAGAAGACGCCTACAAAGGTATTTTCTCACTGCTTCTGCTCAGCGCTTTTGGCGTCATCATCGTGGGCTGGCGCAGCGTGGTACCGGAATCTATCTACCTTCCATTCCCTGTTTTGCATAAAGTTGCATTGGGGCTGTTAGCCTGCGCTTTCCTGGTGATGGCGGCAAGCACACGTCAGTCACGACTCAGATTATTGATCCGCCATCCAATGCTGACCGGTGTGGTGCTATGGGGAGTCAGTCACCTACTGCTCAATGGTGATAACCGATCGATAGCGCTATTCGGTGGCATGGCAGCGTGGGCACTGATCGAGATCGTCGCAATCAATAAGCGCGAAGGCGTCTGGATCAAAGGTGACCCGCCCTCCTGGACTGCAGAACTTGTCACCGTACTCATTGCCGCGATCACTGTCGGGGTTATCATTTACCTCCACCCATCGTTAAGCGGCGCGTCGGTATACTGGTAACAGACCGCTACTTATCAAGCGCCAAAAATGCAGCCTCAGCCAGCGGCCTCTAGAGATGCAACTTCCTCGAACGACAACTGCGTTTGCAGTTTGCCCCGCCACGGTTTCCCCCCGACTTCTACATAGGGGTAAATAAAATAGTTCAGTGGTGTCTTCGCGCTGGCCGCCGAAAAAATGAGATCTCTACCTGTCGTGAAATCATATGATGTCATGACTCAAAAATGGTGTACTAGCTGGGCTTTGAAAAAGGGTACTCGAAATCCAGACAGCGCTCGGTGTAAGCCCACAGTCGATCGGCCTCAACTGAATCTTGGGCCCATGGCTTTGGGCTCCGGCGCTTACAATTAACAAAGTATTCTCCACTGATTTCTGCGACCTCATCACTACAGCAGAGATAAATCGAAGTCTCTGCTCCTTGATCCGGACTACGGAAAAAAGGCTTTAATAAGCGCGGTAAATTACGACTAAAAAAGCCACCGTTCTGAGTGCCCAACGAGGTAGCCACAGCACCGGGGTGTAGGCAGTTTACGGTTACGCCCCGCCCTTCCAGTTGTCCGGCAAGATATTTAGTAAACAGTATATTGGCCAACTTGGAACGCCCGTACTCGCGGAAAGTACGGAAGTTTTTAGTGGCCTGCATGTCCTCATAGCCCATGCCCTTTACAAACGCGTGAGCCCCGGACGATACGTTGACAATACGAGCCCCCGGCGTTTTTAGAAGCAGCGGCAATAACAGACCCGTGAGGAGAAAAGGGGCAAAATGATTCACCGCCAGCATCTCTTCATGCCCGTCTACAGTCTCCTTGCGAGATGTATTCACAACACCGGCGTTGTTCAGTAGCACGTCCAAAGATTCCGCTCGCGCTAGGAATGTCTCCCCGGCCCTTCTCACACTGCCTAGGTCCGCCATGTCCATAAGGATAACATCTGGCGTTAAGCCTCCCTCAGCGACAATCTCCCGCTGCAGATTCTCAGCTTTCTCGAGATTGCGACAAAATAAAGTGAGTTGCGCCCCCCGTCTGGCAAACTCCAGACTAGCAGAACGCCCGATTCCGGCGGTTGGTCCGGTTATAGCGATATGTTTGCCTTGCACGAGTGCCACCCCTCCATAACTCACAGTCACAGCGCACTTTAGCCGAAAAAAGCCTGCGCTGAAAGCTCACAAGACATTGCTACACTATGATATTCAAACCTGCATCGCTATAATCGCTGCACTTTGAAAGGTGCCCTCAGCATGTCCCTATTTGGAAAAAACAATACACCCCTCAGCGAGCCGTACATGCTGGAACGTCACATCAAGCAAGCGCTTGCCGCAAAAGTCCCGAGCGGACTGGATGTCGAAATTGCTTACCAGATAGTCAAGCGTGTCTTCAATCCGAGGGTAGCCGGCGCCCAAAACATTCCCAAGGAGCCTTGTCTTTTTGTGGGAAATCACTCCCTATTTGCTCTGGACGGCGCCATCATAAGACCCATATTTCTAAAAGAACTACAGCGCTTTCCGCGCGCTATGGGGGATAAGTTTCTGTTCAGCATTCAACGTGTAGCCGATATTCTGGTGAAACATGGCGTTGCCATGGGGCACCCTGAAGTATGCAGTGCCTTAATGGACGATCGCCAGGATCTATTACTCTTTCCCGGCGGCGCCTATGAATCAGTCAAACCCAAGTCTAAACTGTATGAATTACAGTGGAAAGAACGCTACGGCTTTGTAAAACTGGCGGCCATACACGGCTACACGATTATGCCATTTGGACTGGTAGGCCCGGATGATTTCTATGGGCACCTCACAGAGGGGCAGGACCTACCCGATTCCGCACTGGGAAAATTGCTGACTCATATCGGCCTATTGAATGATGATACGCGTTCCGATATCGTCCCACCCATTCCCATTGGCTTGTTTGGGACGCCGCTCCCTAAACCTCAGCGTTGCTATCTCGGCTTTGGCAAGGCCATCAACCTATCGCAGCACAAAGGTAAAGCGCTATCAAAGAAGACCCTGCAGTCTGTTCGCGCAGAGGTGGCGCAGCAGATAGACACTCAACTCGCAGAGTTATTGTTAACCCGGGAACAGGACAAAGGAAAAGACAGTTTACTGCGGCGTCTTCTCACCCTTTAAATCGACTGTCTATTCACGCATTACCCGCGCAAGCCGCTCTGGATGACGCCATGTTCCGCCGAGCAGCCGGCCTAAGTAAAGCAGGCCCAATATGATCAACATAGCAACGAACACCCACCAGGAAACCCGCGGTCCATAGCCATAGACAACAATCACGCCATATTGAACCACTAGCATCAACCAGTGCATGGAAATCGACGTCACCATAATCCAGCGCGTGTCACCTGCGCCACGAAGCGCGCCACCCGCAACCAAAATAGTCGCATCTGCTAGCATGTAGGTGACTAAACCGATCATCATGTCGCTAGCGAGTTCGCGTATCGCAGCAAAACTTTCTCCCGATGTCTCAAATACATCAATTAGATTTTCGCGAAATACAAGAAAGAAAACAGCCAACACGCCCGAGTACCCTAGTCCGACGATAAACCCTGAAGAAATTACCTGATTTGCTCTTGCCATACCGCCGCCGCCTACTAAGCGACCGATAAAGCTCATCACACCAATATTTAATCCAATCATTGGGATAAACGAGAGCATGTCCCAGTTGAAGACAATCGCCATGGCAGCACCCTGCACTACACCATAGGATTGAAACAAAAGTAAAAACAGGTTGAAGCTGGAGGTATTCATAAACGACTCCAATCCCGATGGCATACCCAAACGCAGGTAGCGTCGCATGATGCCTCGGTCCAGACGCCAGGACTGCGCTACGGAAAACTGACGCTGGTGTTCCGCTGAAAGATAAAAATACAGGAAGACACTGATGGCAAATACGGTAGCAACGATAGTCCCCAGAGCCGCTCCCGCAATACCCATCTCGGGCATGCCAAGATTACCAAATATCAGCGCCCATGACAGTGGGACATTGAGAGCAGCACCTGACAAATCCGCGATCATGACAACGCGGGTGCGCCCAATGCCAGCGAAATAGGAGGCCAAGCACGCCTTGAGTAGTGTGAAAACACTCCCACCCATCAGAATATAAAAATATGTCTGTTCTAGCGGCACTTGAGCGGGCGCGTGCCCAAGCATGCCAAATGCCTGACCGCCGAAGTATGTCATCACCAGTAAAAATGGCGCACTCCCCAACACGATCAGAACACCCTGAGTGGTTACCAGTGAGCACTTGGCCAATTGTCCTGCACCGAAGTACTGAGCAACGAGGGCGTTACCGTAGGTTATCAGACCCATAAACAGCGAAAAACAAAAGAACGCTGCCACACCACCACCCAATGACGCGGCAATATGCGTGGCATCGATATAAGACATGAAAAATCGGTCGGTGAAGACCATGACCGCAAATGCACCCTGCGACACCATTATGGGCAACGACAATTTGAGCAGTTCTCGCAGGGCAGTTAAGGAAAGCATCTTCAATGGGGAGGGAAAACCTGTTTTTCTGGGCTGTCTTTTTGCGCCGAAGTAAATCGTAAAAATCTGTCTATATAATTAGCGGGAATCGCTCCGAATTGCCAAAGATTAAAGCGGCTTTTCAGCTCAGTCCAAGCTACCGATCAAGCTATTAGCTCATGACGATTTTGAACGAAAAATATTTAAACTATTTTGCTCGAACAACACCCACGCAAACGCCGAAGCACTATATAAATAGTATATCTGATGAAACAAAACGGCGCACAACGCAAATAGGAACCCTCCTCTTCTGTTGAAAAAGGCGGCTATATCACGGTTCGCAACAAGCACCACTAATCCTGAAAATAACACCAAACTCGAACTAATGTAACCCGCAAGATAAGCCAGTATCGCGAGGAATAATATGCCTGCTAACACCGCCCGCGCCTGCTCCGCCACACCAACATTGAGATCGTTGGGTATACCCTTTCCCGAGGTAACAATCAGGCGTGACCAAGGTATTGCGCGCCTGAATATCTCAGTGTGAATAAGATTCCAAAAGCGCCACACTTTCAGATGCGTACATTGCACGTCTCGCAACAAGCGTATCCGACCGCCCGCTTTTATCATACGGTGCCCAAGCTCAATATCCTCAATAGATGGGTACTGATAGCGCTCGACATCGAAGCCCCCGCAATTAAGGAACGCGGCACTCCGAACGGCGCCGCAACCAGACCAAAAGGTGTGCGCTTCATCCTTCGCACGATTATGATAATAGTGATGTACAAGGTTTTTATACTGGGAAAAGAAGTTTCTAGCCGGCGGACTACTATCGTAGGATCCAAATACCGCAACAACTTGCTCTACGTCAAACCCGTTGCTTAGGCGTCTCGCCGCATCTGAGTGCACCACTACGTCTGCATCGACAAACCAGAGTATATCGCCAAGCGCAGAATTTGCGGCGTGATTTCTAGCCCCTCCCGGCCCGAGCCGGCCACCAGAGGACAGCACCTTGGCTCCTATCGTCTCCGCCATCTGCTTACTACCGTCTGTTGAACCATCATCAACCACAATAACTTCAAGGATTTCTCCTCGATGCATCATGTCAATGAGCGGAGGCAAGCTCAGGGGAATAAACTCAGCGCCATTGTAGACTGGCATAATAACGCTGATACGCCTATCCAAGTCATTGACGTGAGCCTCCGAAAGATTTCTTGTTTCGTCCCTATTCAATGCGTGATACGCCAATAATTTTTCGCTTAGTTAGATCTAGTTAATACACTGTTTCGACCCATTTCTTCATCATAACATCAAGATAAGTGAGTGTTGCTTGCGCCGCATGCCACTAGGATTCATCGGACAAAACGCCCAAACCCGCGATCGCTCCACCAGCACGTTGCGTCAATGCCGAGATTCACTCGTCACATCTTTATTATATTTATAGCAAAATTAGCCACTAATCACAGGTGAGGAACCCCATTATTAGTCACTCTCTTCCTCTAACTTATAGAAATCGCGTTTGGAATCGTCTGAACGCTTAATCTCCTGGTACTCAGGCTCAGTGTTGACATCCATATGGTCGACATCATAACCAAGAATTTTTCGACCCAACAGCAACCCCATCTCAATAGAATGGTCGGCGTTATTGTAGCGATGCGTTCCCCCTCGCCCAACGATATGCAAACCTTCAAATTGTCCAAGGAAATCATTGATCAGGCCGATTTTATCAGCATATTCAAGATCGTAGACAGGATAAGCCTGTAAAGTCCGGACACAGGAGAAATCAATCACATCTGAGGACTCAATAAATTTAAGCTTTTTCTCCAAATCATCAATACACCGCTGACCGACCTCTTCATCAGTCATGTTCCAAATATGATCATCCTTAGTGCAGAAACACTCCAGTACTAATGAGGTAGTGGATTGATCAGGAATCATCGCAGGACTCCAATTCTTGGGCTCATGCAGGCGCCCAAAAAGAACGTCTTCATCCTGAACGTAGAGCCAGGTGTCGATAGACACTCTTTCCTTGCTGAGAATAAGATTGACCGTAATCAATGCTCGGAAACTCAGTCCTTTAGCAGCATCAATCACCTTCTGATCACACGCCGGTTCCATAATCCGCGGCAACACACCTAAGGGAATAGTTGAAACGACAGTAGTGGCCTTTATTGAATACTCCTCACCGTCGGGCTTACGGTAAACTATCTCAAAATCATTTGGCCCAACATATTTTATCCTAGTGACAGTTGACCCGAGCAAAACAGAATCAGGACCGGTCTTGGCGACAATATCTTCTGCCATTCTCTGAGGGATACGGACGTAACCATCACGCGGATACATGAATTCCTCTATCAGACTTTCATTGTCCGACTTAGTCTTCATTAACGATTCCTGAATTACCGTCCAGATAGACAAACCGGCGCTGCGCTGAGATACCCAGTCTGAGGACAGCTTCTCACAAGGGAGTCCCCACACCTTTTCACTGTAACGGCGAAAAAACATGTCGTATAACTTTTCGCCAAACTGCGCCACGTATGCGTCTTTCATATTGTTAATCGACTTGTCGAAAATAGAATACTGTAATGCGGACCACAGATAGGTAATACCTGCATGCATGATCGTAGGAATACCGGCATTCTTGATCACGTTGAGAATGCTAATGGGATATAAGTAATAGCCGCCATCATAATATATGCGACTGATACGATTCACCCAGACGACTTCATCACCCATCAGCCTCCGAAACCAATCGTTCAAATCTTCGTTTTTGCTAAACCAGCGATGGCCTCCGAGATCGAATTTGTAGCCTTTGTAGTTATTTGTATTGCACAGTCCTCCGACAAAATCATTTCGATCTAACACCGACACCTTGACACCACTAACGCTCAATTCGTGCCCCGTGGCAAGCCCTGCAGGACCGGCGCCGAGGATAACAACGTGCTCATTCGTATTCATATCTACCATGCCATTAAGACGTCTTATGCCGAATTTTAACTACCTTGTTGTATACCGTAGCAAGTAACAAGCATGCCAGAAAAACCAGGCCAAATAATTCAATTGCGCCCCACAATCCACCCATAATGCTCACGCTATAGCCTGGTATATAATTTGAAAAAAGCGCTGCATGAACACTCTCTCCTGCTGTGCCCCGCACCACTAACCAAGCTGTTGAAGCAAACAGGCATAAGCCGGCGATAGAACCTATCGCGATCCCGAGGCTAACGCCATGAAGTCGCAATGTGGATGGCTTGAGGACCGGGTTCGCGGTCGAAACAGGACTCAGCAATAGGGCCGATATCCGTGTGCCCAATACTTTTCCATAGACTCTGTAACTCAACCAACTGCAGGTGCCAAAATATATAAAAGCCCAGAATGCGCCAACCCACGCTCCAATACTGGACACAGAATATCCCGGAAAGAAAATCGCTAGTAATCCTAGATAACCACCGGAATCATCACCCCATTTTACAATGGAGGCTTGTGTAGCAATATAAATGACTACTGCAGCCAAAGTCCCTGCAGTGAGTCCAAGTATACGCGCATTAAATCGGATCGCTGTTTTAAGTAACTTGAGGTTGACTCGATCGACATCGTGATTCATGACTTTCATATTTTGGTGTTCCCCACTTGAGTTATTGCCTCAATCTGCCAACTGCGCGGAACTAATTAACATCACACCAAGGGCGAAGTAATGCGTCAAGTTCCAGTATACCCCGGCAGAGAAACCTGCCAGTGCACCAAACAGGAAACCGTAACATGCACCAATAAGAGCACCCGCCCAGCTAACGCTATAACCTGGAAGATAATCAGACAGATCTGACAGATGCTCGCCTACAGGATAATTCTCCGGGGCAGTCTGCATTAACAAAACAGCCGTCGCCAAAAAAAACAATAACGAACACAGCGACCCCACGGCAACGCTCATAGCCACAACGTCCATCTTGGCAAATACCGCCGACAAAATTTCATGATCTCGAATCGGGCGACTCATGGCTTACACGCCTCCTGTTATGTAGGGTTTTATGTTATTACAAAAACCCTGTTAAGACGACCGAAAAAACCGATCCACCTCTTGTGTGGGCAGCACTGAAAACTGATATTCTATTCAATGGCGATGTGACCCTATATCACCAAGGGTTAACGATGGCATACTAGCCCCTAAAAAAGAAGGCCTTCAGGCATGCCTGGCCCAAAACGGACGTTAAAAATAGGTATTTTTACATCAGATAACGAATAAGCACCTAGCCGTGAACTCTACACTAACGGATCGCCCCAATACCGACGGCCTCACGCACCTTACAGATCATTTCCCCACTGTAGTGCCTTGCACGCTCCGCACCCTGGAACAAAACAGCCTCTATGTGTCCGGGGTCATCCATCAGACGCATATAGCTATCTCTGGCGTCGGCAAGTTCACTGTTAATAAGTTCGAATAGCTGCTTCTTGGCCTCGCCCCAAGCAATACCAGCCTGGAACTCGTTTCGCATTCTCGCCGTTTCTTCGACAGACGCAAACGCTGCCCAAAGCTGGAAAACGGTAGAATCATCGGGATCCTTGGGAACCCCAGGCTCCAAAAGATTGGTTCTAATTTTATTGATCGCTTTACGCAACGGCTTCTCCGTCAAAAACAAGGGAATAGTATTGTTATAACTCTTACTCATCTTACGACCGTCAGTCCCTTGCAAAACAGCACTATAATCATCGACTACGGCCTCCGGCAGGCTGAACACATCGGTAAAATTGTGGTTAAATCGCTGCGCAATATCTCGTGCCATTTCAACGTGCTGAATCTGATCCCGCCCCACTGGAATTTTCTCGGCATTAAACATTAAAATGTCAGCGGCCATCAAAACAGGGTAACTAAACAACCCCATAGTAATGGCGAAGTCCTCACCTTCGCCCGCCTCTTCATTCGCTTGAACAGCTGCTTTGTAAGCATGCGCGCGATTCATCAGCCCTTTAGCAGCACTGCAACACAGTATCCAGTTCAGCTCACTAATTTCAGGGATATCGGACTGCCGATAAAATACAGCTTTTTCAACATCTAATCCCAGAGCAAGCCAGGTCGCAGCAATTTCCTTACTTGACTGGCGAATCAGCGCGGGATCACGACACTTGATCAATGCGTGATAATCAGCGAGAAAGAAGAATGATTCTGACAACTCGTCACGCGATGCGAGGATCGCAGGACGAATCGCTCCGACATAGTTGCCTAGATGTGGCGTGCCCGTCGTGGTGATGCCTGTCAGTACGCGTTGCATGGCCATGGATTTTCATACCGTCGAAAACGGTCTGAATGATACTGAGTTTAACTCCTATTGGCTATCCTGAACCACCGCGACTTGGCGAAAGACCCGTTCATACCTAGGCCCCATTGGGCCCAACCCAAAGCAAGACACATCAGGATACTGCGCGACATGTAATAGCGGCTCTGCTGCCATTTTCAGTATCAGAGCCACAGCGGCATCAGCTTCCCGCTCGGGATCATTTGGGCAGGAGTCGTACCGGTTCAGCGCTGGATACATTTCTGGATACGCGAGGCGGTCAGGAACAATGGGATGGCATCTATATGCAACCGCTTCCATTACAGCCAACCCCTGAAATTCGTGGATGGCCGTCGACAACACCACATCGGCAGCCTGCAATAGTGCCCGATACTCTGCAATGCAATCCACATAACCAAACTGCACCAGACGATGTCCAAATAGTGACTTTATTTCACTAAATACCGCCGGAGACACCCGGAATTGCTGTCCCGTCATTGCCAGCTCATAGTCGAGTGATTCCGCCTCCAGTCGACGCAAGATGCGCAGCAAACCTTCCCCGCCTTTATCATGTTCAAAACGTCCAACCCACAGCAGACGAAAAGGCCGCTCAATAAGACGCTCTGATGCACCTGGCCATAGTGGTGCCACCGACTCATAATCGCGCGAGTCGAACGGTACTGGGAGTATCGTTGCCCTTGCCCGAAGCATTAGCGCAACACCTGGCGGCACCCGGTCAGGTAATTTACTCATAAGAGCAGAGCAACCTGCCAAGAACGAATCTCGGTTATAGCCTGAGTTAAACACGATACGGTCAGCTGCCAGCGCCGAATAAATACTGGTCATCTGGGCTTCCAGTAGGCTGTGTTTTTGTTGGTCCTGAGGATAGTCAAACTGATTTTCGTGAAAATAAACAATCGTTGGAACGCGGGCAAGTGCGGGGACTAGGCCCCGTAACGTCGCCAAATCAACCATGGATGTGGCTACCACAAGGTCATAGGGCTGCTCCAGCGTATCCCGTTCGGCGATCGACCAGAATAGTGCATTGCCACGCACTCGCCAGCTAAAGTGCCGTGGGGGAAGACTGAGCACGCGCCACTGCCACTGCGCAAACATTGCCTGCAAACTTTGTTGCCAGTGCACATGGCTCTGCGCCGCATATGCCGACAACACGAGGACGTTCATTGCGTGCGCTCAAGTCGCAGAAAGAGGACCAGGATGGCTATAGAAACGGCGCAAAATTCGGGCAAGGTTCCAGCCGTCTTCTGCGCCGGCCAATTCGCGGATAGAGTGCATGCCCAGTGTGGGCACACCAATATCGAGGGTACGAATACCGGTGGCACCCGCACTAATTGGGCCAATGGTACTGCCACACGCCATGTCATTACGCACTACGAAAGACTGCACCGGAACCCCTTCAAGCGACGCCAGTATTCTAAACAGACCACTGGTTTCACTGTTCGTGGCATAACGCTGGCTGGCATTAACCTTGATGACCGGCCCCCCATTTAAAAGTGGCCCGTGATTTTGGTCATGGCGATCGGCAAAGTTCGGATGTATTGCATGAGCATTGTCTACAGAAATCATCATCGATCGCTCGGCGAGCGCAGCATAATTTGTATCGTTTCCGGCAAGACGATTGAGCACGGACGTCAGCAACGGTCCTCCTGCACCGGATGCTGAAATACTACCGACTTCCTCGTGGTCATTGCAAATTAGTAGTGCGCTCTGTGCACCGTTGCATTCAAGCAAGGCCTGCAAACCGGTAAAGCAACTAAGCAGGTTATCAAGGCGCGCCGAAGCAATGAACTCCTGTCGTAGGCCGATCAGCGACGGAGCTTGAGTATCGTAAAATGACAATTCATAGTCCAACACCTGACAAGCCTCCCACTGGGGATGCTCTAATACCAACCGTGCGTAAAGAAGCGCCCGAAAATCCAATACCTCTCCCTCATTCAAACGAGACAATATAGGCACTATATCCGTCTGTGAATTCACTTCCCGCTTCGCATTGGCCCCACGATCAAGATGGATGGCGAGACTAGGAATAGTCGCTATGGCGTCGCGAAAATCAACCAGCGCCACCCGCAGTTGACCGTCCTGACACTGGAAACTGACTCTGCCAGCGAGTGATAAATCACGGTCAAACCATGGATTAAGTAGTGCCCCGCCATAAACCTGTACGCCAAGCTGAAACAGGCCCTGAGACTGAATTTCAGGCGTTGTTTTGACCATCAAGCAAGGACTATCCGTATGAGCACCGACCATGCGCATGCCTGCATTGTGCAAATGCTCCTGTCCTGGCACAAACGCCACAATCGAGCTGTCGTTTCGCGTCAGGAAATATTTTCCACCCGCCATGACCTCCCATTCGACATCGTCTGTCAGCCGGACAAATCCTGCTGCTGTTAAACGCTTAGCCATTTCCGCCACAGCGTGAAATGGCGTGGTTGCTGCCGCTAAAAAATGGCATAGCTGCCTGTTGAACTCATGCTGATTCATTGTCGCTCCCTATTCTGTCTAGCGAGTGTAAGTGAGAAAACCTATACCAACCAAAATACATACAATATCGCGGCCAATACTATCCTGTAATACACAAAAGGCATGAAGCCTACTCTGTTAAGCAAACGCAAAAAAATGGCTATGCAAAAATAGGCCGCAAGCCCGGAAACAAGCGCGCCCAGCCCTAGGGACACCCAGTCCACTGCAGCAGCACCATCAACAAGCTCCCAGACCTTTAGCAGACCCGCACTGGCAATAATAGGTATCGATAGCAGGAAAGAAAAACGGGCCGAAGCCTGTCGATCCATTCCCAGCAGCAACGCAGCCGTCATTGTTACGCCCGAACGTGACACACCCGGCACTAGCGCCAGAACCTGTGCGCAACCTATGAGAATGGCCATAGTCAATCCGAGGGTGCGCGCAAATTCTGTTGCCGTGGTCCGACGATCGGCTATTCCCAATAGCACACCAAAAAGCAGTGTAGTCGTGGCTATAACGGGCAGCGTCCGCAAGTTTATTTCTATAAAATCACCCGCAAGAAGCCCAACCACGCCCGCTGGAACCGTTGCCAGCGCGAGATACCACACCAAGCGACTATCGTCACAAGCCGGGGCGCCTGCGAGCGAACGCAACCAACGATCGGCCATGCGCAGCAGATCCTCGCGATAATAAAATAACACCGCCATGAGAGTGCCTACATGCACTGCAACGTCAAAGGCCAGCCCTTGGTCAGCCCAGCCCAATACCAAAGAAGGAATCACCAAATGGGCCGAGCTAGAAATTGGAAGAAACTCGGTCAAGCCCTGCACGAGGGCAAGGAATAACGCTTGGTAGATGTCAATCATGCTGGCTTTCCCTGCTGTGCTAGTTTTTTCCAAGAAATTTCGTCACGCACATAGACGGGCTGTACTTGCCAGGGGGACTGAATCTCGCCATTTTGGAATTTGGCCAGTGCAAGAGGAATAATATCCCTTGCCATAGGCACGATATCGATGAGCGTTGCAACGACTGTCACACGCAGAGCCTCTGGAAACTGTTCCAAAAAGCGACAACCGTCGCCCACCACTGTTAATGGTCCGGACTTATCAAGTGCGAGATCTGCTGGCGTGCAAGCCCACGGTCCTTCACGCAGTAAAGCCAGCTCGTCCTCGTACTGATAAACTGCGCTGTAAACCTCATTAATCCGAGCATCAAGAGTACACAGTACATTGTCATTAGCGCTCACTTCGCCGCGTCTCCATGCGTTTTGCGCCAAAACCGCTAACGTGGGTACGGCGACAGCTGGCAAACCACAGCTGTAGGCCAACCCCTGAACCGCACTGGCTGCTATACGCAAACCCGTAAAGGAGCCCGGACCGCATCCGTACGCGATAAATTCTATGCCCTGCTCCTTCAAAGTACCACCTGGCAACAGTTCTTCCAGCATCGAAAAAATTAACTGATTGTGTTCTCGTGGCGCAATCTCATAGCGTTCCCTAATCTGCCCATCGATAGAAACAGCGACGGAACAGATGTCAGTCGCGGTTTCAATAGCCAAAATCCCCGTCATACTCCTCCCCATACAAATGTGCTGGCCTATACTCATTACAAAGCCAAGCTGTTACGGTGTCATAATGTGATTATCACACACTCATGTGTGGGTAAGAACTCCCCTTAGACCAAAACACTGTAGCCAGCCCTCTCCTATGAAGCAAAAACTCAACGTCACAGGACTTATTCTTGCAGGAGGTGCCGGACGCCGTGTCGGGAAACGGGACAAAGGTCTAATTTCCTGGCAGGGAAAACCACTTGTTGCTCACGTCAGCAACTGCCTCAAGCCTCAAGTTTCAGAACTGCTGATTAGCTGCAATCGCAACTTCTCGCGTTACGAGGAATTTTCTACGCAAATCGTCACCGACAATCGCGAGGATTTTCTAGGCCCGCTCGCGGGCCTAGAAGGCGCATCCCCTTTCATCCTCACCGATTTTCTCGTGGTAGTCAGTTGTGACACGCCGCATCTGCCGAAAGACCTCGTTAGTCGTCTCATCGCTCCACTTTCAGGTAGCACTAATGACTCTCCGGAAATCAGCTATGTGCACGATGGAGTGCGGGCACAGTATTTGTGTGCTGCAATGCGCCGTGATTGCCTAACGTCCGTTACCCACTATTTGAACGAAGGTCATCGTGCTGTGCGAGACTGGTACAAAACTCGGCATACCGTTACGGTGGATTTTTCAGATTGCGAATCAAGCTTTAGGAACTATAATCGGCTGGCATAGATGGCCGCGCTGACCTGGCTTTCGAATTCCACGACTAATTTTTATAGACTCTAACGAAAAAACCCGCAGAGATTGCTCTCAGCGGGTTATTTATAAGCTCTACAGCTCTATATCTTCTTGCCTTTCGCTTTAGGCTTAGCTTTTGCTTTGGGCTT